>OAVH01001087.1_pt1 | contig 16542 bp, 15 predicted proteins | sample 1495281 | NCBI WGS metagenome assembly OAVH01 (sample SAMEA2580082, study PRJEB22360) | human gut metagenome | biome: human gut; feature: human-associated habitat; material: faeces | place: Denmark | collected 2008/2010
GAAAGACTGATCCGTTGCTAGCGGAATCGGTGATCCGATGAAGCGGAATTTGCACCTTAATTCTCATAAATCATGGTCAAAGCATTGAAGTAAGAAAATATATGTCATTAAATTAAATTAACAGAAAAAACATGGAACTTCAATTATAAATCTAAATATTTAGGTATTTTTTCATAACAATGAATCTGAAAACCTTGAGTGATAACTCAAGATTTAAGAATATAATTCAAATAGAAGGAGGTGAAAAATATGAGAAAAATCGGAACGAAAGAAAGTAATAGCATACGTGGTGGATTGGATTGTCCATATTGTAGTTGGAAAGTTTCTGGAACTTCTTGTTATTCTAAACAAGCAAGAGACAGACATATTAAAGCATTCCACAATCCAACACATACAGTTAGAAAATGTTCATAACGAAAATGAGAAGTTGTCAATTAATATTGGCAACTTCTCATATACTGGGAGGAATTATGAGGGTAAAAGGAATTTTACAAAATGATATAAATGATTGTGGTGTTGCTTGTTTGGCTACAGTGTGCTCGTATTTTAATTATAAAGTGCCGCTTATTAAAATTAGAGAACTAATTAAATGTCCAGAAGAAGGAATAAGCATTTTAGATATATGTAAAGCAGCCGAAAAATTGAATTTGAATACAGAAGCATTATATGGTACATGGGAGGAATTATATAATGAAATAATACTTACTCACAAATTGCCGATTATTGTACATACTGAAACAAATGAGGGATACCAACATTATATTGTAGTGTATAAATATTTTAGGAAAAAGGTGTTTGTGTTTGATCCAGGAGAAGGGCATAAAGTATATTCGAGAAGAGAATTTTGTGATATATGGTCAGGATATTTAATAACATTTAAACCCGAAAAAAGTTTTAGTAAATATAAATATATCAATCATTATAAAAAATATATTGATGTAGTATGGGAAAACAAAAAATATATATGCTTATCTATATTTCTTTTTACAGTAATTATTGGTTTGGAAGTTATAGGAGCTATGACATATCAAATAGTAATTGATAGGTATGTATTGGGAAGTAGAGATACCTCTTTTATAGGACAGATTTCTCTCATTAAAGACAATATTCATATTGTATTTTTTTCTTTAATATTTATATATATTATCAGCTTTTTTGTAGAGATAGTAGAGGATAGTGTTTACCGTAATGTGATAAGCCAATATGAATTTGATGATAAAACTAATTGGGGACAATTAGTAGAACAAGGTGTTTATCCAGTTGTTTTAGATGATTATATTCCAATAAAAAAAGGAAAAGATAATTATACTTCTTATCAAAAGGTGCTGTCTGATTTAAAAGGAGAATACATGCCGATACAATTTGGAATGTATGGGGATTATGTGATGTTTGATGAGGGAGCGAGAGATAATTTGATTTATCTGACAAAAGATGCCAATACAATCTTATATGTAAATGGCACACTGTCAGAACGTTTTCCTATACCAATTGTGCCAGGTGCTTATGGATTCGTTGCGGATGATTATACTCAAATGGAAAGCTATTACATTCGTTGTTATATGCCCTACTCTATGTTTCAAAAGTTTTTACAAGATGAACAAATTAGGAAAACATATGGAGTGCTTGATGCAGGGGCCATGGAGCATCCAACAGATCCCAAAGAATATAATCCTATTATGAACTACATGGTTATGAACCGTATTCCTGAAACAGATGAAAAGAAGATTGAAAAGGATATTGCCAGGATTATGAATGAACTCGATCTTCGTTCTATTGGTTTTGGAATTCCTGAAGGGGAATATGTAAATGCTTCTCATACATGGGAATATGGAAATATAGAAAACTGGGATCGCACACAAATGATGAAAAATGCAAATGAGATACTAAAGCGTATTTTTTTGATAGGAGCTATTTTGCTTGTATTGTTTTTTACCATATTTAGTTTAGTTAGTTATGTGGCAATTACTATTTATTTAAGACGTAGAGAATTATCTATACTCAAATCTATGGGCATGGGATACAAGAGTCTTAGAAAGATGCTTTTGTATGAAAATGCTGTCCTCATAGGTTTTTCTGCTATTTGTGGAACTGTTATGTCATGGTTTATTGCATATGGACAGTTAAAGCAAATACGAGAAGGAGCAGCAACGGTAAAGATAGAGTTCCCATTTGATATTTATATAGGAATTCTTTGTGCAGTGTTGATCTTATCGGGGAGTATTGTGGTGCTTATGGTTCGAAAAGTTCGAAATGTGAACATTATTGATGCATTGAAAAGTGAGAATGAGTAACAGGAGGAAAAGTATGGAAGTGGTTAGAGTAAAAAATCTTTCTAAAGTATATGGTACGGAAGAAAATTTAGTCTATGCGCTGAAAGGAGTCGAGCTTTCTATAGAAAAAGGAGAATTTGTAGCAATCAAGGGAACTTCTGGCTCAGGGAAATCGACACTTCTGCATATTCTTGGAGGCATTGATTCTCCAACTGAAGGTAGAGTATGGATTAATGGGCAAGAGATTACAGGGATGAAGGATGAGGAACGCACATTATTCCGTCGTGAAAATATTGGTTTTATTTATCAATTTTTTAATTTAATTCCTGTTCTGAATGTAGAAGAAAATATTTTACTTCCGGCAAGGTTAATGGATAAAAAAAGTAAACTGCCACAGTATTTTCTTAAAGAGTTGGGGCTGGAAGAAAGAAAAACACATTTGCCTTCTCAACTATCTGGAGGGCAGCAGCAGAGAGTTGCGATAGCGCGGGCGTTGATTACCCGTCCCTCGATTATTCTTGCCGATGAGCCTACAGGAAACTTGGATAAAAAAAAACACATGGGAGATAATGAAACTACTGAAAATATGTAATAAAAAGTATAATCAAACGATTGTTGTAGTAACACATGATGAGAAAGTGGCTCAGATGTGCGACAGAATCATTTATATTGAAGATGGGAGGTTAAGGGAGAGTATATGAAAAAGAGAATAAAAAAAATAATTTTAATTAGTCTTTTAGTTACATGTAACTTATTTGGATGTGCGTTGTACAATGATGAAAAAAATGAGTATGATGACTTTGTAAATGTCTTTGAAAAAGTAGAAGTAGATGATATTTATGAAATGCAAGAAGAAGGGGAGGCATTTTTCCTTTATACAGGACGTAAAACTTGTGAGTATTGTGTTGAATTTGTACATGAGCTATCACATATTGTAATGGAAGAAAACATTAAGATATATTATTTAGATAGTGTTACAGAATATGAAAAATCTGATGAGGAGTTAAAAGAATTTAGAGATACGTGCAAAATTGATTTTGTGCCGAGTTTAATTTATTTTCAGGGTAAGAATGAAATTATGAGATTTGATAATGAGAAAGAGTATTCTCAAAAAAATATGAAAGAATTTTTGAAGGAGGCATTAAATCAATAGAACCAGTAAAACAAAACATACTTTTTGTGTACGACCATTCCAGTCAGTAGAGCACTTGATTGTTAAGCAATTAATGGATAAAAATCTATTTATGTCGAATTTGAAGAAGAATTTCAAAGTTTTGTGGGGCATCAAATTTAGTAAGGGATGATCAAAAAATTGAATTGATGAAAAATTACGCAGGTGGATCAGTTTGATCCACCTGCATTGTGTTTACAGTCAAATATTTTATCATACATATCGTAATAATAAATCAAAAAGAGATGTCCTAAAAATTGTCATGTCATGGTCGATATGTTGAAGGTCCTCAAAACATATTATAGAATTAAATTAAGTGATATATGTTTAATTAGTAAAAGTAAATGAAATGAGAATGGAAGGAATAATATTTCCATTTCCGACCTAAGTATCAAAGCTTTTTGAAAAATATTTCTACAATTGATTTTATAATACTTAAAGTTTCAGGATCAAGAGTATATAACATACGGATAAGCTGTTCTAAGTCAAGGTTTACATTATTCATCTCAGGATAAAATATTTCATCTGGAAAAATAGAAAGTTCGCGTATCAGTTGGAAAAGAACATCAAAACTAGGCTTCTTGTTTTCATTTTCAATTCGGTAGAGATAACGTTCGGTAACGCCGACTTTATAGGCAAGCTCCTCCATAGTAATACCGGAACGCTGTCGAGCTGCTTTTATAATATCCCCAAGAATTTCAGGTGTATTCTGCACTGTTAGTTCACCTCCATATAAAAATTGTAATATTTTACCATTTTTTGAATAATTGCATATTAGTTCAATTAATAGAGAACTATTGGTGCAGTATAAATAATTTACTTCGGTAAATAAAAAAACAATGGTTTATCGAAGTCTATTTTTGTGTCTATTTTTTCTGAGATTATATGGAAAAAGGACAGGGTATGAGTATTTTAACTTTAAATTATGCAATCTTCTTAAAAAAATATGGATAGATAAATCATTTTCAAAAACTGAACTATTGAGCCATGTTAATACTGGCTTATGGATGAGACGACTTACAAAAATAACTATTAAACTATTTTGTGAGTCGTTTTTTTGTTGTTTTAAATGTTGTTGGAGATGTAGGGCTCCGCCTCCGTTCGGTCAAATTTCGGAAGTTGATTGAATGGAGGAAAGAAATATGGCTAGGAGCCCAAAAAGAAGAAGGGATAAATATAATCCTTATTATATATATGAAGAAAAAGGACATTATTATGTTGTGTTTAAGGACGGACATGGTATTCTACAAAACTTGGAGATTAGTAAGGCACTGTTTGAGTTTTTGGATCAGTCAGAATTGAAAGATCTTACATATTTAAATGAATGGGATAGACACATAGAGCATTCTGAAGTTTTTGAAAATACTTTGAATGAACGTGCGATACATAAACAGAAATTAGTAGAAGATGAAGTGATGCAAGAACAAGACAGGGCACGGTTGTTTGGTGCAATTTCAGCTTTGCCAGAAAAACAGAGAAGAAGATTGATATACCGATTCTTTGATGAGTTATCTTATAGGGAGATTTCAGAAAGAGAAGGCTGCTCTATAAGGGCTGTGGAGTATAGTGTGCATGAAGCAATTGAAACTCTGAGAAAAAAGTTGAAAAACTTTTAAAAGAAACCTTCGGGATTTAAGGATTCAGTGAGGAAACAAGTGAGAAAGATAATTTCTCGCCTGTTTCCCGGCAAATGGTGAATGGGCGTACCTTGATAATTGTATATCCATTCATCAGGCACATTCCTGTTGTTATCGTGATGAGCGTAAGCTATATGAAACAATCCGCCATGATGTGAATGAGAGAAAGGCAGCGAAATCCCACACGAAGAGAAAAGAAACGGTTTCTGTCTGATTTGTTTCATTCATGGAGCGAATAAGATTTGATTCTGACTGTCAGATTGCTACTGGCAGGGCGATGACAGACAACAGGGATAATGATACTCCTGTCCGGTCATAAAGTCGTGTATGCGAAAAGTTTCCAAAAGATATTTGTTTATGGAAAAGAAGATACCGCAACAAGTGAGGGCAGCTTCGGGCGATCCTCGAAGGGGTGTGATTCCCGTGGAACTGATTTGCAGTCAGTCGTTTGATGATTTCCCGTGTATCTTTACACAATAAGCCGGGGTGTCAGGGACAAATAGGCTTGATTTGGGCAAATGATGGTAGCCGGATGAAAGATTAGGAATAGTCATTGACGATGAAGCGATAGACCATCTGGAATCCGGCTGATACATAAGTACAGAGGCAGTAGTTCATATGGAGAATGCCTTTGTTGTATAGGCAGAAATATCTGAGAAATATTTTACAGTGGAATCTATAAGGAGGAACACAATGGAAGAAAGAGAAATCAGACGAGGCGATATTTATTATGCAGATTTAAGTCCAGTTGTGGGAAGCGAGCAAGGTGGTGTTCGTCCGGTGCTTGTGATTCAGAATAATACGGGGAATGCGTACAGCCCGACTGTGATTGTAGCAGCGGTTACAAGTCAACCCAAAACGAAACTCCCGACGCATGTGATACTGAGAGACATGAAGGGGTTGGAGAAAAATTCCGTGGTACTTTTGGAACAGGTGCGGACAATTGATAAAAGTCGGCTGAGAGAGTATGTGGGGATTTTGGATAAACAGCAGATGTTAAAGGTGGACAAGGCATTGCGAACGAGTACTGGTGTGCGAAAGCTGGATAAGCCACTCCTGTTGTGTCTTTGTCCAGTGTGTGCAAAGGTTTTTTATGAATCGCCGGAACATTTTATCAAAAGGGCAGATTATGGACAGCAGAAGAAAGAAGTATGTATGTTCTGTCAGAGCAGGAAAGGGTATGACTACTTAATAAGGAAGAAGTATTTTTGAAGAAGAGAGGGATAATGTGGACAATGAAAAAATTTTATTGAATGTGGAAGAAACAGCAGAATATTTGAATTTGGGAAAAACAAAAACAAGGCAGTTGATGAAAGAGAATGAGAAAATCTTTGTTGTACGAATAGGTAATCGAAATTATGCACATAAAATGCTGCTGGATAAATGGCTTTTAGCGCAAATTAGGAAATAGGAAATGTCAAAGGTGTGAATGAAAAATTTGCACCTTTGTTTTATTTATAAAAGACTGCTAATTTGAGTGTGAAACAAATCACAGGTCTTATTTAGGAGGAATGTTTTATGGCTAGAAAATTACCAAAAGGAATACGAGAAAACAAAGGGACTTACGAAGCAAGAGCGATGGTAAACGGAGTCAAAATCTGCTTGTATGGTTCGGATTTAGATCATCTGATTGAAGAATTTCATCAGGCAAAAGAAAAGGTGAAGAATAGTATCGATTATCGAAAAACAATGATAACCTTAAATGAATGGTTTGAGGAATGGTTTACAGAAGTAAAGGCGCATAAAGTAAAAGAAACAAGTATCCATCCGATGAAGAACAATTTCAAAAGAACCTTTGGATTCTATATCGGTTCAAAAAAATTGAAGGATATAAAGCCATTGGATGTCCAAAGAGCTTTGAATACGATGGAGCAAGAGGGAATTTCAAACAGCGCTATGAGAGAGGCTCTGGGACGGTTGCGGGAGTGTATGGAATTTGCAGTCGGAAATCAGATGATTACAAGCAATCCGTGTCTGATTGTAGAAGTTCCGTGGACATATAAAAAAGCGAAAGAAGAAATTGCTTTGACACAAGAAGAACAGAATGCATTATTAAATGAGGTAGAGGATAGTTGGTATAAAGAAATGTTTTATTTTATGTGTTTGACTGGAGTAAGAGTTGGAGAACTGGGAGGACTGCAATGGTCAGACATAGACTTTTCAAAGAAATGTATTACGATCAGGCGTTCTTTGAGTTGCAGCTATTGTAATGGAAAAAAGAGAGAAATGTTGGTCAGTCCTAAAACGGTAAATTCTACAAGACAGATTCCATTTTTAGGTGAAATGGAAGAAGTATTAAAATCACAGAAAGAAAAGCAAAAGCGGTTAAGAGCAGAATTGGGTGAACGCTGGAGAAGTGGAGAAGAGTTTTCAGATTTAGTATTTACGACAGGGATGGGAAGTCCTTGTAGTAGATATATCGTAGATAAAGAAGTGAAAAAGGTAATTAAGAGAATTCGTGAAAAAGAAGCAGTATTAGCAGTACAGGAACAAAGAGAGCCAAAGGTAATCCGAGATTTTCATCCGCATACGTTGAGACATACCTTTGCAACAAGATGTTTTGAAAATAAAATGGAGCCAAAGGTCGTGCAGTCTCTACTGGGACACTCCAGTATCAGTATCACGTTGAATATTTATACCCATGTATTAGATAATAAGATGGATGAAGAAATTAAGAAGTTTGGAGTAGCCAAAACTCAGAATGATCCTTATTCCGAAATCGATGTGGGAAAAGTACGAATTACAGCGAAAAGCCATTATTAAGGATGGGGGAGAAAAGTTTACTTTTACACAACAATAAAATACAATCAATGTGTGAAAGTAGCGAAAATATCAGATTTTCTCTATGAATTGATTGATGGAAGGATCGTGAATCATGTATAAAAAGAAGCAGAGTATCATAATATAAAATTGTAATTGCATTTTCTACATGTTTCGTGTAGAATGTAATTAGAAAAGCTGTGCATCAGCGGTGGGTTGACACCTAAAATCTGATACGTTTTCCGAACGAAGGTGTCGGAGGTTGGCAGGCAACGGAAAAACCTGTTATTTTCCAGACATAGGAGCTGGAGGTTGGCAGACAACGGAAAAATCAACCATGAAAAGGGAATGTTTAGTGCTGCGGCATAAGCATTCCCTTTTCTAAACTTCACAAGATAAGGACAGAGTTATGGATAAAAGACGTGCAATACAGATTATGACAAAAGCAGCACAACTTTATAAGGAAAATCTGGAAGATCAAAAGGTTTTGTTTCTGTATGGATTACCGAGAGAGGTAAAAAAGCAATTACAGGAAAAGGGAAAGATTTTATCGTCTGTACAAGGCTATGAGGTTGCTTTTCATAGATACAATTTTTTGCATTTGACAGGGGTTCGATTAAACAAGAAAACAACAGCTTCCGCAATTCATTTTTACCAAAAATGTCTTGATAAGAGATTGACGGAAAATGATTTTTCTTTTGCAAAAGATGGCTCTACAGGGCAGAAATTGGATATATTGGAGCGAATGATGCTGATTAAGAAAAATGTAACGATGATAGGAGAATTTACAGACAGAGGACCTAAATTGTTTACAGAAAAAGATGCTGGAAATGTGTGCGGCTGTATTGGTTTTGTACAAGATAAAAATACGAAATTAAATGTGCCGAATACATTGTTGAAAAAGGATATTAGAGATGTAACAGCACAGCCTACTTATAAAGTATTTGCTGTTATATCCAAACATTATACAGAAGATAGATATTCCTATCTTGCAAAAGTGGATAAGGGTTTTGATCTGAAAGAATATTATTTTTCAGAAATAATAGAAAATATGATTGATCGAGAAAATTTATAATAGAACATAGGGAATAGGTACTGATAACCCCATGAGGTTGTTTTTCGTAACACTTATTCCGAAATCAATGTGGGAAAAGTAAGAATTACAACGAAGAGCTATTATTAAAGGATGGGGGAGAAAATCCCCCAAAATGGAAAGGTTTAATCCCCAAAAACAGAAAAAGCAGGGTGAGAAAAGCTGAAGAGAGCTGGTTTTGGTCTCCCCAGATATATAGTTGGGGGAATTGGAACAAATGAGTAGTAGTGAGAAATGAAAATTACTGTATTTACTACATATTTAACAAGATATGAGGGTGAAATGTCACAGATCAGGCTGGAATGTAATTCAGAAGTTGCAAAACAGATGGGACAGTAATCTGAACTTTGCATTAAATTTTTGATGAGAAATGAATCCCCACAAATAGTGTGAATACACTGGTGTGGGGATTTTTTAAAATAATTCCATTGTTGTCGGATATTTATTGACGAGTTGAAGATAATGTAGTATATTACAATTAGAAAAGGCTCATAGAACGTGAGGGTAAAGAAAGTTCAATAGAAGATTTGGTCGTAGAACGCGACCAAGGGAAATAAAAGAAAAGTTCATTGAGAAGACAACTCCTAGCGATAGGAGTTGTTTCTATATATAGGAGAAAATATGGCAAAGAAAAAACGATTTGTATTTTTAACAGATGAGTTTTATAAGGCATACCCGTCTGAATTGTATCCGGAAATAGAGTAGAAACACAATAGACCGTATATTCAAGTATATGTGGAAATTAATGGAATTCAATATACGAATTCTGAAGAAGATTCGGAGACGCCTGTGCAGGAGATCCCGGATGTGGAAGTGACGGTATCCGGGGAAGATGCGGATGCACAGGCAGCAAGGGAACTGGAAGAAAAGATTGAGGATGGGGAAGTGATGATGCTTTCCGGTGCGGAAAATACTTTCCGAGCAAGGGAAACCGTACATCTGGAAAAAGGAGAGACCATCTACTATCCAAGTTATATTGGAAATTACTTAACCTGCTGGTTTACGGTCAATGGAAAGATCGCTTACTGTCTGGAATCCCATCGTGCTTCACCGCCCAGTGGAGACTATGTGGCACAGGTACTGGACAGCAATAAGAACTTGCAGAAGGTACTGTATTATGGTTATGGCGGCGCCGGGGATATTACAGGCAGTTACCTGTCCGGGAAAAGTGCAGAAGAGAAATATGTATATACCCACATCGCAGCCAGCTTATGCTTATGCAGGTGAGGCAGGATTTACAGGATGTAAGTATGAAAATCTGGTAAACGCAGGCGTGATCGCCTATATTGACCATCTGTTTGCTATGGAAGAGCCGCCGAAGGGGGAAATCTACCTTTCCAAGACTTCTGTAAAATCAGTCCGAAATGGAAATGTACAGAAAACACCGGATATCACATTGTCCGGGGATCACCGAAACTACATTTCAGTCCATGTACCAAAAGACATCGCCATTTATAACAAGACAAAGGGAACTTCTGCAGAGAATGGTGCGCTGAAGATCTATGGCGGGGATACCATTTATCTGACTGCCCCAATGCTTCATACCGGAAAATATTCCTCCGGGGAGCTGCATGGTTTTGTAGGGGAAACCTGGAGAACACTGGTATTATCCACAGGAAACAGCAATCAGGACATTGGAGTCTTTGAATCGGAGAAAGCCAATCCGGTAAGTTTTACGGTAGACTGGCTGGAGATGACAAGGATCGAGCTTTTCAAACAGGATGCGGATACCAAGAATCCTTTAGACGGTGCAATGTATGGCATTTATACAGACAGCAAGTGTGAGCATCTTTTGATGGAAATGCCAGTCACCGGGGAAGAGGGAAAAGCAGTCAGTGATTATTTTGAGGCAGCCATCAAAACCGTATATGTGAAGGAGATCAAGGCTCCGGACAAGTATGCACAGAGTGATGTGATCCATAAGGTGGATGTGGAAGCCGGAAAGACGGTCACCATCTCAGCAACCGATGAGAGGGTGAGAGGTGCTGTCCATATCCAAAAGATCGATAAGGAGACACAGGCCTTTCTTCCCCAGGGGGATAGTTCCCTTGCCGGTGCAGTGTATGGTCTGTATGCCAGAGAGGATATCGTCCACCCGGATGGAAAGACGGGGGTTCTGTTCAAAAAAGACAGCCTCATCGCACAGGGGGTGATCAAGGAGGATGGTACCTTAGATTTTTCCGAATTATATCTGGGAAAAATGTATGTGAAAGGGATCACTCCGCCGGAAGGCTATACGGTAGATCCAACAGAGTATGAGGTGGACCTTGCTTACGAAGGACAGGAAGTGGCAGAGGTAACCAGGGACCTGACGGCACAGGAACAGCTGAAAAAGCAGGCGTTCCAGCTGATCAAGATCAGCGAAGATGGAGACCGGACAGAAACAGACCTTGTGGAAGGGGCAGGTTTTCAGGTGTATCTGGTCAGCAGCCTTTCCAAAGTAGAGAGTGGGGAATTACAGCCATCCAATGGGGATCAGTTTACTGCGGAAGATTTCCGAGATTATGATTTTAGTAAGGAAGAGGTGGCAATGACCTATGTGGATGGCAAGGCTGTCCCGGTACCGGAGCTGATTACAGATAAAAAGGGATATGCTCTCAGTCCGGAGCTTCCGTATGGTCTTTATGTGGTAGAGGAAAGCACTGTACCGGAGAATTTAAAAGCCATCGATCCGTTTTTGGTGAAGGTAGATGAGGACAGCAGAGAACCGATGGTATGGAGGATCTTCGATGACCGTCCGTTTGAGTTTTTGTTAAAGATCGTGAAAAAGGATGCACAGACAGGAAATCCGGTCTTGAAGGCAGGCGCTTCCTATAAAATCTTTGACATGGAAAAAGAGGAATATGTAGAGCAGACGGTATTCTATCCGAAGAAAGAGACGATTAGTGTTTTCAAGACCAATGAGGAAGGCTATCTGGTCACACCGGAAGAACTGAAATGTTCTACCTATCGGATTGAAGAAGTGAAAGCGCCGGAAGGATTTGTAAGGCAGGGGCATGAAATGTCCTTGTATGAAGGGGAAACTGTGATTTCTCCATTGGAAGTGACCGGAAAAGGCAGTTACAAAGAGAACCCGAAAAAGGGGATCGTGATCATTGTTTCTTCCGATACCGCCCATCAGATCGATCCGGATACCGGGGCAGTCATCGTGGAAGTCGAGCAGCCAAACGATGAACAGGTGGGAAGCCTGACACTGACCAAAACTGGAGAACAGCCAGTGGAAGTGAAGGGAGATTCTCTGCTTGCAAAGGCAAAGAGACTGGCAGGAAAGATCAAAGATGCAGTGACCGGAGAGGATACCGATACCGGAGTGTTCCATGATTTTGTCTATGAAGAATCCGGTGTGGAAGGGGCAGCCTTTGAACTGTATGCCAAGGACACCATTTATTCCCCGGACGGAGCAAAGGATGAGCAGGGCAATCCGGTCATCCGTTATGAAAAGGATGATCTGGTAGCAACACTGGTCACAGATAAAGAAGGAAAAGCAGTGGTGAACAACCTTCCATTGGGTTCTTATTATCTGAAAGAAACGGTGGCAGGTGACCATTTCGTATTGAACCCGGAACAGAAAGAATCTACCCTGACCGCAGAGGATGATACGCAGGCAGTGGTTTATGAAGGGGTTGCTTATAAAAATGAGCGACAGAAGATTTCCATTTCTGTAGAAAAGAAGGATGCAGTCACAGAAGAGAAGTTGGAAAGCGTGATCTTTGGATTGTATGCCAAAGAAGATATCCTCTCCCAGCAGGGTGCGGTTCTTGTAGAAAAGGACACGCTGCTGGAGAAGAAAGCAACGGATGAGAAGGGACAGCTTACCTTTGACAGCGACCTTTATCATGGGAAATATTATGTGAAAGAGGAAGTGAGAAAGCCGGGGTATCTTCCGAATGAGGAAATCTGGGAGATCGATGCCTCTTACACAGACCAGAATCTTGCAGAAATCAAGCTGACAAAAGAAGTGGAAAATCAGCCAACAGAAAGCCAGTTTACAAAAACCGATGCCACAACCGGGGAAGAACTGGAAGGAGCGAAGCTTCAGATCATCGACCAGGATGGCAACATTGTAGAGGAGTGGATCAGCACAAAAGAACCGCACGTAGTCTATGGACTGCCGGAGGGAACGTATACGCTCCATGAAGAGCTGCCGCCTTATGCAGAAGGGTATGTGTCTGCGGAAGATATTGAGTTTGAAGTAAAGGAAGATGGCAGTGTGACCAAGGTGGAAATGAAGGATACCTATTCCAAAGTGGAAATCTCCAAAACAGACCTTACCACCGGAAAGGAACTGGAAGGAGCTAAGCTTCAGATCTTAAATAAAGATGGTGAAGTTTTGGAAGAGTGGGTAACAGAGGGGAAACCGCATCTGGTAGAGAAACTTCCGGTAGGGGAAGAACTGATCCTGCGTGAGATCACAGCACCGGAAGGCTATGAGATCGCAGAAGATGTGAAGTTTACACTGGAAGATACTATGGAAGTCCAGAAGGTGGAGATGAAGGATGCAAGGACACCGGAAACTCCGGGTGTGCCGCAGACAGGAGATGATCACTGGAAACCAATCTTTCTGTTTGCACTTTTAGGCGTATCAGCAGCCGGACTCATGGCAACTATGCTCTATAAGAAGAGACATAAAAAAGCAGATGAAGCGAAAAAAGAAGAATAAGCTGTGGATGCTGCAGGCAGTCTTGTGTGCTGTCTGTATCCTCAGTGCGGTACTGCTTTATCAGGATTATGTGGCGATTCCCAGGCAGAATCGGGAACTGGTGGAAGAGTTAAAAACCTGCTTTCCGAAGGACATCCCTCCGGGCGGGGGCTCTCCAGGAGAGAAAGAGGAACAGGCTGGAAGAGAACCGGAAGTGTCTGCCGTTGACCTTCGATCCCTCCAGCACCAGTATCCGGATGTACGGGGCTGGCTTACGATCCCAGAGGTTGGGATCGATTATCCGGTCATGCAGAGCAGCCGGGAGAATCCGGAGTATTATCTGCGGAGGGATTACCGGGGAAACTACGACATCAATGGAAGTTTGTTCCTCCAGGCAGACTGTATTTTGGGAGAATCAAAGAATCTGACCATTTACGGTCACAACATGAACAGCGGGGCGATGTTCGGGAATCTGGACCGGTACGTCGCCTATGATTACTGGAAAGCACATCTCAGGGTGTTCTTTCAGACGTCGGAAGGCATGGAAGAGTACCAGATAGCGGCAGTATTGAAAGCTGATGTGTCCATGTTCAGCTTCCAGCAGGCATCTTTTTACAGTCCGCAGGAATTGGAGGCTTATGTAGCACAGGCGAAAGCGCTGTCGCTGTTTGAAACAGGAGTAGCTGGTGCAGGTTGTGAGACAACCCTGACGCTGATAACCTGTTCTTATGAGTGGAAGGAGGCCCGGAACATCCTTGTGGCAGTAAAAGCAGAACCTGAAAGGTGAAAAGTGTTCAAAGGTGGGTACTTTCTTCAGCTCTCCGGATGTATCCTGGAGTGCTCTGAATCAATCTCCTGCCGAAAGTGTTCAAAAATACCCAAAAAGTGCAGGATGTGAGACGCGACTGCAAGCAAAAGACAGAACGATAACCTAAAAAGTGTTCAAGGTTGCGAGATGTGCAACGGAACGTGGACAGGTGTAGTGTCGGAAAGTGTTCAAAGATGGGAACTTTTGCAGCTATCTGGATGTAGTGTCCATCTATCAGAAAAATCAAGATTGCCATAAGAGGGAAAAAGATTTTTAGTGGCTATTTTTTGCTAAATGTGGTAAACTGTAAAGGTAAAAAGTGTTGTGAAATGAAAATAGTCAGGAGGGATGATGATGTGCCAGATAGCATTTAGTGTACCAGATGAAGTCCTTTTCGATACAAAAATGAGCAGAGAGCAAGCGAACCAGTTTGCAAGGCGATATGTAGCATTAGGTTTTTACAAACAGAATGGAATATCCATTGGATATTGTTCACAGATTGCCGGAATGACAGAAGAAGAATTTATAAAATATTTAGGACAGAATGAAATTTCTATCTTCCAGTTTAATGACAAGGAAGAATTCTTGGAGGAATTAGAGCATGCGTAAAGTAATTGTCAATTCAACACCTCTGATTGTTCTTTGCGGGATTGGTAAATTAAATATTCTGAAAGAGATGTATGAGGAAATTATAATTCCGTCAGCAGTATTTAGAGAGGTGACTGCAAAGGATGATTCTGCCTGTGTTCAAATTAAGTCAGCAGGAGCGTGGGTTCATGTAGAACAAATTAAGGATCATGGTGAAAAGAAAATGTATAAAGCGAAACTCCATGACGGAGAAGTAGAAGTAATGATTCTTGCCCAGGAACGGAATGCAGACTTGGTGATTTTGGATAACAATGCTGCAAAGAAGACTGCTAAATATTTGGGTCTTACTGTTACAGGGACGCTGGGTGTTTTGGTAAAGGCAAAACGCCAGGGAATCATAGAAGAAGTTCGTCCGCTTTTGTCTGAGATGAGACAGAATGGTTTTTATGTTAGTAAAACAGTTGAGAGTATGGTTTTAGAACAAGCAGGCGAATAAGAAATACAATTAAGTCCCACACTTGGGCAATCAAGATACAGTGGGTGCTTTATAAATGTTTCAACGAAGCCGTAGAACCGTAAGGTATAGCTTCTGGAGGCTCCCCAGTTTTATCTGGGGAGTTTTTCTTTGGAAAAATTTGTGATAACAGAAAAATAGAGACAAAACATCAGGCAGGATATGTTCCCGTAAAAAGGAAGGTATCCTGCCTTTTTTGCATGAAAGAGAGGAAATTCATATGAGAAAATTTTATACAGCAGAAGCAGTAACAGAAGGACACCCGGACAAAGTGTGCGACCAGATCGCAGATGCAATCCTGGATGTGTGTCTGAAAAATGATGCGAATTCCAAGGTGGCTTGTGAAGTGCTTGCTACGAAGGGAACTGTCATTGTGGCAGGAGAGATCACCAGCGCCTATGAACCGGATGTGTTTGGTGTAATCAAAAAAGTATTGTCTGAAGTGGGATATTCCAGCGAAGGGGTTGCCATGGATACGTTTGTCCATCAGCAGAGTCCGGACATTGCCAATGCAGTCAGGGAATCCAAAGAAAAAAAGGGAAGGGGTGTCTGACAATCAAATGGATTGGTTTCAAGGTGCCGGGGATCAGGGCGTCACGATCGGATATGCCTGTGATGAGACGCCGCAGCTTATGCCTATGCCTGTGGTGCTTGCAAACAGGATTGTCCGGGAACTGTCTGCCTGTAGAAGAAGCAGCTATATTGAAGGAATCTGCCCAGATGGGAAAGCACAGGTGACGATAGAGTATGAAGATGGGAAGCCTGTTCGTCTGGATAGTGTGGTTGTATCCTGTCAGCATACGGAAGATAAGAATCTGAAGAAACTGGAAGCAGAGATCCGAAAAAAAGTGCTTCTTCCGGCACTTCGTCTTCTTCCACCGGATGAAGATACAAAGATCCTTATCAACCCATCCGGACGTTTTGTCTGCGGAGGCATGGATGCAGATACGGGACTGACTGGGAGAAAGTTGATGGTAGACAGTTATGGCAGCATGGTTCCCCATGGTGGCGGGGCATTTTCCGGGAAGGATTGTTCAAAAGTGGACCGTTCTGGGGCATATA
>OAVH01001097.1_pt1 | contig 16435 bp, 14 predicted proteins | sample 1495281 | NCBI WGS metagenome assembly OAVH01 (sample SAMEA2580082, study PRJEB22360) | human gut metagenome | biome: human gut; feature: human-associated habitat; material: faeces | place: Denmark | collected 2008/2010
TTTCTATTTCACTGCTGCGTCCGTTCTCAATCAGGAGCCGTATTAACTGATTGACCCTGTTTTCTCCTTCTTTTATGCCTTCTTCCAGACCTTCTTCCTTTAAAAAAGCCATGTGCTCCTGCTCGTCATACTCCGTAAATAACATATCAATCACCTCCGCGCGGTGGGCTGTGAGAATGTCCTTCAGTATATTTTCCTGAATACATTCCCGGATGGCGGCATCTGCCGCTTCATCGAAGGGCAGATTCATTTGCAGTTTCGTTCGTACTTTTTCTACAAAGATAGAATATTCCTTTAATTTCCTGCACTTATCCATGAGCCCGCTGTTGTGTCCCGCGTTGATGTTAAGCATAATTGCCCGGCATTCCAGGCATGGCTCTCCGGCATCCGAAGCAGGAGGAAAAGCGTCGGACATTTTCAGCTCAACGCGGTCAGGCTGCTCCTCCAGGCCGTTGTAAAAGACAACAAATTTCGGCCGGGGAAGGGGAATGAGCTTTTTGCCGTACAGCCTGTATTTATGCTTCATCAGGTATTTCTGGTAGGTCTCGGCAAAGTAGAGAAAGCCGCGGACCGGCATATTGGGATTCAGGGTGCTCTGGTGTTCATAAAGATTCAGGATATCTCCGATGAGGAAGGAGATATCATTTTTCATTTTCAGATAGAGCATGTTTTCCAGCGTCACGATCGCAAGCTGCTCCGGGTTGGAATAGGCGCTTTCGTTTACCGCATTATATAATGCAAGCAAATCCTCCTTTTCCCCGAAAACCAGGCGGAACAGCCTGTCCTTGTATTCTTTGGTAATTTGTACTTCCAATTTTTGTGTTACCTCCATTATACAGTATTTTTCTTTTTGTTTCAACGGTAATGTGGGCGAAATTAAACCATAGGCTGTACACCACGCTTTCTGTTTCGTAATTAATAGAAAAGAGATGATGGCGAAAACGCCGGATGCCGCCTGGCGGCATAAGAGAAAAGAACGGATATTTAAAGGCCTGTTAAAAAGGCCGGAAGAAGATTAGAATATCCGTAGGGATAATTTAACACGGATTGGATGGCGGCACAACCAATTTTCCAAAAAAACAGTAATAAATCCAAAAAATCAGAAGGATTTTCCTTTCCTGTGATTTGTTAGAATAGAAGCATAAGGAAAGAGAAGGAGGGTTATCAATGAAAAAGAAAATGATCAGTATTTTATTGTGTGCGGCGCTGGGGATTACTACTCTGGCAGGCTGCGGAGGCGCTTCGGGAGGCACGACGGTGGCAAGTGAACCGGCAGCAGCCGTTGCGGAGGAGAGCCAGGAGAGCGCGGCGCCTGAATCCACGGAGGCGGCGGAGAGCCAGGAGAGCACTGCGGCAGCGGAAGCGGCGGTTGACGGAGGCGGGGAAACCCTGAATGTGCTCTGTCATTCCAGCTGGCGGACGGACGAGGCCAATGCGGTATTTGATTATGTGGCGGAAAAGTGCAATGTAAAATTTGAGTTCGAAGAGGTGCCGGAGGGCAGTTCAGGAAACGAGCTTATTTTTGCAAAGATGCAGTCAGGTGAGGTGCCGGATATTCTCTGGTGGCAGGGAGCGAAGACCAGCGCCACGGAAATTGGCGAGGATTTGTTCGTAGAGCTGTCAGGAGACTGGGTAAACGATTATAATGCCAGCATCCTGGAGTCTCCCAACCAGACCTACAACGGGAAACTGATTTGCGCGCCTTTCGGTGATGTGACGGTATTTGGCATGTGCTATAACAAAAAGGTATTTGCGGACAATCAGATCGAAATTCCGCAGACATGGGATGAAATGATGGCGGCCTGTGAGACGCTGAAGGCAGCCGGAGTGACACCGATGTATGTATCCGGTACGACAGACAATGAATGGACGCTTCAGATCATTCCCATTGACGCCAGGCTGAAACAGGAATCCATCGTGCCGGGAAGCATGGATTCGCTGAATTCCCACGAAAAGCTCTGGACCGATATGGAATATATGCAGCTGACCTTTGACCGTATGAAGGAAATGAAGGATAAGGGTTATATCCAGGATACCTTCCTTTCCGACAGCTATGCGGATGCACAGGAAGCGCTGCTTACCGGTACGGCGGCCATGTATTCACAGGCAACCTGGATTTATGCGGAGCTGACGAAGCTTGCAGAATCCCAGGAGGAGTTGGAAAATATCGGATTTTTCCCCATCCCGGCAACAGAAGCCAAGGATTCCATCGCCTATACGGAGACTCCTACCGGCTTTGTAGTGCCTAAGGAAGGAAAGAAAGTGGATCTGGCAGTACAGATTGTAGGAGAACTGGTAACCAAGGAAGCTATGACCGAGTATTACAAGATGCATCAGGGAATTCCTGCAGTTAACGGCGTTGATGTTAAGCTGACCAGTATCCCGGCGGATGTTTCCGCACTCATTGAAGCAGGTAAAACAAGCACGCTGCCCAACACCATTTATTCCACGCCTTCCATGGCCAGCGACGTACAGGCTATGCTGGCCGGAGACAAAACTCCCAAGGACGTACTTGCAGGCTATGACACAGACTGGGATACCTATGCGAAGGAAGCGGGAAATCCTGACTGGGGATATTGATTTGCGGCGGTAACTGTGAGGGGATTGGACCGTTGCCAAAAAAGAACAGAACAAGGCGGCAAATAACGGATGCAGATATCTGCTGCGCCAAAAGCGGGGAAGGGGCCGGGAGGCACCTTCCCCCTGTTAAAGGAAGGGACGAATTATGCTAAGAAAAAAACAGTATCCGGTTTATTTTGCCCTGCCGGGCATCATCCTTTTTATTACTTTTTTTATTGTTCCGTTTCTGGTTGGGTTCCGGTATTCCTTTACCAATTGGAATTTCAGAAGAGCGGATTTTATCGGGCTGGAAAATTATATAAGTATACTTAAAAATCCAAATATGAGTATTGCCTTTAAGAACACCTTTTTATTTACGATAGTGACGACCGCGGGGAAGGTTTGCCTGGGCATGCTTCTGGCCGTGCTGCTGAACAGGAAGCTGCGGACCACGAATTATCTGCGTACCGTTTTTTATCTGCCTGCAGTGGTCAATTCCATTGCTATCGGCATTGTGTTTACCTCCCTGATGCATCCCTCCAAAGGGCTGATCAATACGGTAATCAGAGGTCTGGGGATGACCGGCTTCCAGCCGAAATGGCTGACCGATACCAGAATTGCCATGCTCTCTATCTGTGCCATTGAAATCTGGAAGTGGTCCGGCTATACCATGATGATTCTTCTGGCGGGGATGCAGAATATTTCCAGGGATTATTATGAAGCGGCAATTGTGGACGGCGCGACCAAATGGCAGCAGTTCAGAAACATTACGCTTCCCCTGCTTATGGCTTCCGTGAACAATGTGGTGGTGCTGAGCATCATCGGCGGGCTGAAGGTGTTTGATATTGTGGTGGCGACCACGGGAGGCGGTCCCGGCTATGCCACTGAGGTATTCAATACCATGATTTACAATTCCTACAGCTATCAGAAATACGGAGAAGCCACGGCAGGCACGACGCTGCTGGCCGTGATTATTCTTGTGATCACGCTGTGCACCTATCAGACGATAGCCAAAAACGAGGTGGAGCTATGAGGGAAAAAAGGAAAAAGAAGATTAAACAGGCCGTGTTTGAGACAATCGGCGTTCTCATCAGCTTTCTGGTGCTGATCCCGTTTCTGATGGTTCTGGTGAATTCCATGAAAAGTAAAAGACAGGCAAATCTGCTCCAGCTGAACCTGAAAGGGATTTCCCTGGGGCAGATTGTGGAAAATTACGGTACGGTGATTAAAGAGGCCAGGCTGGTATCCAGCTTCCTTAACAGCGCGATTGTAACCTTCTGCGGATCTGCGCTGGTGCTGACCTTCGCTTCCATGGCGGCGTTTGTGGTAGTACGCAGAAAAACAAAGGCCATGAAGGCGGTAAATAATTTTATCGTAATGGGGCTGACGCTGCCGCTGGCAATGGTTCCCGTATACTTTCTTCTGTCAAAAGTGCATATGACGACTGGTACAGGGGCGGTGGCAGGTGCTATACTGGTATATGCAGCCAGTATTTTTCCGTTTATCTTTTTTATCTATACGGGATTTATCAAAGGGATATCCGGTGAAATTGATGAAGCGGCGATTATTGACGGCGCAAGTCCGCTGCTGATGTATTTCCGGATTATTTTTCCGCTGCTCAAGCCGGTTACCATTACGGCGCTGATGCACTGCGTCATGACGATTTGGAATGATTTCGGAATTTCCCTGTATCTGCTCAACAGCGCCAAAAGGACGACGGCGGTGCTGACCACCTATTTGTTTATGGGGCAGAAGGCTTCGGACTGGCAGCTATTGTTTGCTGATGTGGTTCTGGTGTCCATGCCGATCGTCATTCTATATCTGTGTATGCAGAAATATATTGTGGCGGGGCTGTCGGACGGGGCGGTTAAGGGATAGGTTATGAAGAAAAAATTTTTCAGTATGAAGCATAAATTTGTCATCATGGTCGCCAGCCTGCTTCTGTGTTTTGTGCTGGCGACAACGGTGATCTGGGGCGTTGCCTTTACGAGGGAAATTTCCGAAAGGGGCGTGGAGTATGCCAGGGAGATGACGGAGAGCGCGAATAAGAATGTGGAGGGCTATCTGAAGAAGCTGCGGCTGATTGCCTATATCCTGCAGAATAATTCGCTTGCAAAGCCCATACTGAATAAGACCTCCTATTCCAATGACAGCGAGCGGCTGACTGACATGAAAAATATGCAGCTGCTTCTGAAGGCCGTGATGACAGGGGCCGAGTATATGCAGAACATCTATGTGTTTACGGAAAACGGGATGGAATTTTCTGCGGGAGGCTCGCTGTCAACGCCGGATGAACAGGAGCTGGAACGCTATAAAAGGCTGGCGGGGGAGCAGGATGTGTTATTTTCGGTCCAGCCGGCCAGGGATAAATACGATTATCCCAAAATGATGCTGACAAAGCAGCTGGATCTGGGAAGGGGGAAGCCGCTCTGCTGGGTGGTCATGTCCATTAACTGCCGGGGAATTTATGGAATTTATAATGAAATGCAGCGGTACGATGCGGGTGTGATTATCTGGGACAGACAGGCAGGGCAGGAAATATACCGCAACAACCTGGAAGGGCTGGAGCAGGGCGGGCCGGTGACGGAGGAAGAGGTGGCCGTCCTGGCGGAAAAAGAGGACGGAACGGTGAGCAGGATCGGGAAAAACAAGGTTCTGCTCATGAGCATGCAGTCAGAGGTGACCGGCTGGCAGAGCATTATTCTCATTCCGTATAAACAGATTTCAGGGCAGCATGGGAAAATGCTTTCCATGAATGCGGTGGTTCTGCTGCTTCTGTCTTTGACCGCGCTTCTGTTATGCCGTATCCTTGCGGAGAGGTTTCTCCGTAACATAGAGCTTCTTACAGATGCCGTGGAGGGGATCGGAAAGGATAATCTGCAGCTGAATGTGGTCATTACCTCCGGGGATGAGGCGGAGGTGCTTTATCACAGATTTGAGGATATGGTGGACCGAATTAAGGAACAGATCATCGATATCAGAATGCATGAGAAGGAAAAGCGGGTGCTGGCGCTGCGTGCCCTTCAGGCGCAGATCAATCCCCACTTTCTGTATAACAGCCTGAATACAATCAAGTGGATGGGGCAGATGCAGGGAGCGGAAGCGGTGGTGGACGCAGTGGATGCCTTAAGCTCCATCATGCAGGTGAACATGTCCAAGAAAACATATATGACCTTTCAGGAGGAGCTGGACTACCTGAACAAATACATATGCATGAAGGAATTCCAGAAGGCGGCAAGAATTAAATTTGTATGCAAAATTGAGGAAGAGCTGAGACAGTGCTATATCCTGAAAATGCTGATACAGCCGATTGTGGAAAATTCCCTGAAGCACGGAGGGGTAATGGAGGATAAGGACGGTTATATCTCCATTTCCATTTATGCGGACGGCGGGGATGTGGTAATCGACGTGGAGGATAACGGCCGGGGGCTGAGCGAGGAAGAAAGCAGGGATATTCTGGCCCGGCTCCAGAAAGGGGACGGAATCGGGCTGTTTAATATCCAGAAGCGGATCCAGCTGTATTACGGCGAGGAATATGGGGTGAGCATTACCGGGGAAAAGGGGATTTTTACCTGTGTTTCCCTGCGTATTCCCAAACGGACACAGGCAGGTGAGGAAGATGATTAGAGTATTACTGGTGGATGACGAGCTGCTGAGCCGGATGACGGTCCGCTCGCTGATTAACTGGGAAAAAGAGGGCTATACCATCTGCGGGGAATGCAGCGACGGGACCCAGGCCTGGGCGGCGATACCGTCCCTTCGGCCGCAGATTGTGATTACGGATGTGAAGATGAACCGGATGAACGGGGATGAGCTGGTGCGCCGCATCGCCCTGGAGTATCCGGAAATCTGCACCATTGTTTTCAGCGGCTATGATGATTACAAATATGTGAGGGACGTGCTGAAAAATAATGCTATCGATTACCTGATCAAGAATGATCTGACGCCGGAGCTTCTACTGGAATCGCTGCACAAGGCGGAGGAGATACTGAAGACGGGGCCGGGCATTGAAAAGGATGAAAACAATCTGCAGGCGCTCAGGAGGCAGTTTGTGCTGCGTCTGATCGGAAAGGAATACCAGGGAAAGGAAGCGGCCATAGAAAAGGAAATGCAGACGCTTTCCATCGATATGGATATGGGAAGGGTGATCCCGGTGCTGCTGGTTATCCGCAATCTTGAAGAAAAGACGGGAGGCGGGACGCTGCGTGACCGGATGATCATAATTTTTTCCGTCTGCAATGTGCTGGAGGAGATTATCAGGGAGGATCATAAGGGGATGGCGGTTCCCCTAGAAAATAATGAAATCCTGCTTTTGATTTCGTTAAACGGTTGTGCCAGCGAGCAGCGGACGGGAGAGGAACTGCAGAAGATGATGAACCGCAGCAGCTTTTGTCTGAATAAGTTCATGCGTCTGAATGGAAATTTCCATATCGGCCGCATGTGTCCCCTGCGGGAGATGCCGGAGGCCTTTCAGGAACTGGAGGAACGCAGGAAAAAGGAATTTATGGATCTGCAGCCGGAGAGCGGGAGGGAGGAGGCGCAGGAATATAATGGGGGAAACGGCATCAGGCTGGAAGATGAGCAGAGGCTTACGGCTGCGCTGCGACAGGGGGATGAGACGCTGGCAGAGGAAACCGTAGACCATATTTTCCGGGAGATTTTTGAGGGGAATATTCTGCGTTCCGGCTGTACCCAGCTGTTTTCCGATCTGACTATCCTTTCCATATCTTTTTGCAAAAAACAGGGGATTCCTTATGAAAAGGTATATACGCACAGAACCGGCGTCATGGAGTATGTGGCGCAGATGGAAAAGCTGAGGGAGTGCGGGAAATTTTTTCATGAGCTTTTCGCTGCGATTATCCGGGAGAAAAAAGTGTTGGAGGGGCAGAATGGCTATTCCGTTCCGGTGAGAAAAATGGTATCCTATATCCATCAGCACTATATGGACGGGATATCTTTAGGGGACGCGGCGGATAATGCCGGTATGAACAGCTCCTATCTGAGCACCCTGTTTAAAAATGAGGTGGGCACGGGCTTCGTGGAATATCTGAACGAGGTCAGGCTGGAGCGGGCAAAGGAACTGATGGACAGCTCGCAGCTGAGGCCGAAGGAATATCAGAAGGGCCAGGGGCGGTGAGGCCTCCGGCTGGAAAAAGGAGAACAGGATGGCAGCATTTGATTTGGTTTTTCTGGGAACGGGGGCCGCGGACTGGCCCGTTAGGCCGCAGGCCGATGTGAGATATGATACGGACGGTCTCATCCGGCGGACCTGCAGCCTGCTTATAAACGGTAAATACCTGATTGATCCTGCGCCGGAATCCTGGTTTTTTGCCGTTAAGGTGCTTAAGCTTGATTTATCCGGGCTGAAGGCGGTTATACTGACGCACAGCCACGGGGATCATTTCAGCCTTAAGGCGCTGGATGGATTCCTGGGGGAGGCTAGGGGAAAGGTAGGCTTTTATTGCCATGAGGGTACGATACCCTCGCTGAAGCTGACGGAAAAGGAGCTGTCCCGGATGAGGCTGCACCCGCTGAAAACAGGGGACAGGGTGAAGCTGGGCAAGGTGACCATGCAGGCTTTGGGGGCGAACCATGAGGTATCCAGGACCCGGGAGACGGCGCTGCATTATCTGTTTGCCTGTGAAGGAAAGAAATTTTTCTATGGCTGTGATGGCGCCTGGTTTCTTGCCCAGACCTGGTCGGTTCTCAGAAAGCATGAGCTGGATCTGGCCATCATGGAGGCGACGGTGGGTTCCATGGGGGCCAATTACAGGATCGCCAGCCACAATTCGCTGCCCATGGTGGATATGCTGGTGGAAGCCATGGAGGAATGCGGGATATTGAGGAAGGATTCCCTGGTGGTGCTGTCCCATCTGTCCCGGGAGCTGCACAGGCCGGATGAGGATTACGGAAGCAAAATAGTGGCTTACGACGGGATGCGGCTGGAAATATAGCGAATTGGAATAAATGCCGGTCAGGCAGTGAAAAAAGGAGCAAGGTTATGAAAACTAAGGTATGGGCACACAGAGGAGCCAGCGCCTACGCGCCGGAAAATACACTGGAGGCCTTCCGTCTGGCGGCGGAGCAGAAGGCGGACGGCGTGGAGCTGGATGTACAGCTGAGTAAGGACGGAGAGCTGGTGGTCATTCACGATGAAACCATTGACCGGGTGAGCAACGGCTCAGGTTATGTCAGGGATTATACGCTGGAGGAATTGAAGCGGTTTCATTTTAACAGGCTTCACCCGGAATATGCGGATGCGCGCATCCCTACGCTGGCAGAGGTGTATGAACTGTTAAAGCCCATAGGCCTGGAAATCAATGTGGAAATCAAGACGGGAATCTATTTTTATCCCGGAATAGAAGAAAAGCTGTTCCGGCTGGAACAGGCTTTGGGAATGCAGGGGAAAATTATTTATTCCTCCTTCAATCATTACAGTGTGATGAAGATGAGAGAGTATGATCCGAATGCCAAAACCGGTCTGCTGTATGCGGACGGCTTCCAGGATGTGCCCGGCTATGCGGCAGGGCTGGGAGCGGACGCTCTGCACCCTGCGCTTTATAACCTGCAGTATGAAGGCTTTCTTAAGGCCTGCCGGGAAAAGAAGCTCCTTCTTCACGTATGGACCGTGGATGATGAAAAATACATGCGCCGTCTGGTGCAGGAAGGCATCGACGCGATTATCACAAATAAACCGGATGTGGCCCGAAGAATTGTGGATAACGGCTGATTTTTACGTGCCGACTGTGGAAAAGCTATGGCTTATAGCCGTAGGAAATCAGCAGCCCCAGCGTCTGGAGGATGGAAAGATTGTCTCTGTTTCTGTTTAGGAAGGAGGCAATTTTTCTTTGCCTGGAATAGTAGCTTTCAGCCTCCTGGCGGCTCATGCCATGGTTCATAAAGCCCTCCGCGCCGGCCTGGGTATCCACGGCCATATCCTCCGGCATCCAGTGGTTGGCCCGGACCAGATCGGAAATGGCCTGTTCATAATCTGGCTGGGCCGGGCTGATATAACGGACCTTGTCGTTGAGCCGGATATCCACATGCACAAGCCCCATACGTTCCATGAGGACAGGAAGCCTGATTCCTATGGCGTAGTCACGTCCCTGGCATTCCCGTTCTTTTTTCCACAGACTGCGCAGACCGGTGCGGCTGCACAGCTCCCCATAATCCATTCCTTCAATGTACAGCCCGTCGCATTCCAGCTCTCTGTCTACCTCAAAGCAAGCGGTAATCCCTCCGGAGCGGGTGAAGGAAACCATCCGTTCCAGAAATGCTTCCGCTCTGTCGATATGGCGGAGCACCGCTTGACAGAGAACCAGATCATAGCTGCATTCGGATGCTTTTTCCGGCATCCATTCCATAAAATCCGCGCAGTGCAGAGAAACGTCAAAATCCGTATCGCACAGCATGGCTTTTCCCTCCCGGATGAGTGTTTCGTCAAAGTCCACGCCGGTATAGGTGCTTCCCTCAGGAAGCAGCGGCAGCAGGAGGCTGCCCAGGAAACCATAGCCGCACCCGCAGTCCAGGACGCGGACGGGCTTTGTAAGCTTCCACACCTTTTTCACAAGGAAACCGATATAATCCTGGTTCCAGAAGGAAGAACGGGTGCGGGTAAGATAATCCAGCTGCCTGCCCCAATAGCCTTTTTTCCCCTTATCTGTAGGAATATAGGCGGCATCCGGAAGAGGCTTGAGCCCCATCAGTTCATCCACGGATACGCCGAATATCCCGGACAGCTGTGGCAGCAGGGCAATATCAGGAAAGGTGACGCCGGTTTCCCATTTGCTGACGGTCTGCGGCGCCACGCCCAGAAGCGCGGCCAGCTGCTGCTGGCTGAGGCCGTGCTGTTTTCGTAACGGAGCGATTTGAAATTGAAATTCTGCCATAAGGTTGTCCCCCTGTGATCTAAATGCCGCGCGGCCGTTAAGCTTTTTTACATACAATAACGCCGCCGCATCCTGTTTTGTTCCGGCCGGTAAACATACTTTACCACAGATTGGCCTGTCCAGGTATCCCGTTCTGCGGGAGAATGCCCGCCTGATAAGCGGGCGGGGACGGGAAAAATTTATCATCAATATGTACCATCCGCCGCATTATGAATGGCATGGCTGAATAGTCCCACTTTTTCGGGGGAAATTGTAAATATCCGGCATAGGACATCCTGTCCGCCAATAGATTAGTAAAAAAGGCGGATAGGTTTTTCTATGAAAAAAATATGCTTGCTGGTGATAGTCTCCATCATGGCTGCTATGCTTTCTGCCTGCGGCGGCGAAACAGAAAAAGAAGAGGACAGGAACAATCTGGAATTTACGGTGGTAAGCGAGGATAGGCTGCCGGATGAGCTGAAGGAAATTCTGGATCAGAAAAAGGAAAGCGCCTTCAAGCTGACCTATGCGGACGAAGGCTATCTTTACATCTGCGTCGGCTATGGAAAGCAGGAAAGCGGCGGCTACAGCGTGACGGTAAATGAACTGTATGAAACGGACAATGCCATTTACGTCAATACCAACCTGCTTGGCCCCAAAGCGGGAAGCTCGCCCGGGACCAGTCCCTCCTATCCTTATATTGTACTGAAAATAGAATTCAGGGACAAAACGGTAGTATTTGATTGAAGAGAAGCGGCAGGGATTCCTGTAAGCGTCCGTTTTTACAGGGATCGGTGACCGTGTGCGGAAAATCCGGGCAGCCACAAATCCGGGCAAAGCGGTTGAAGAAAAAAACGGGTGTATGGTATAATGTCGGTGTAGCCGACATTATACCTGCGCCGGTTCGGGCAGGGCAATGTACATAACAAAGAACTGCAGGCCGGCAACAGCAGAAGGAGAAAAATATGCTGCTTATCAAAAATACACATATGATAGACCCGGCGTCAGGCACTGACGCCAGGAAAGACATTTTGATTCAGGATGATAAAATCATAAAAATAGCAGACTCTGTCACGGAAAAAGAGGCTGCTGTTTTTTCCGGTGGGGAGGCGGACATGCTTCAGGTCATAGATGCCGGAGGCATGATTGCCGCGCCGGGACTTGTGGATGCCCATGTCCATTTCCGGGAACCGGGCTTTGAACATAAGGAAGATATCCGGACGGGAGCCCGCGCTGCGGCGGCGGGAGGCGTTACCACCGTGGTTCTCATGGCCAACACGAATCCATGCGTGGACAACCCGGAAACCCTTGCCCGGGTTTTGGAAAAAGGAAAGCAGACGGCAATCCATGTAACCACCTGCGCCAATGTGACCAGGGGAATGAAGGGGCAGGAGCTGACTGACATGCCTGCGCTCCTGGCGGCGGGCGCTGTGGGCTTTACCGATGACGGAATCCCCCTGCTTGCAGAGGAAACCGCGCGCAGGGCCATGGAACAGGCCGCCGCTCTGGGCGTTCCCATCAGCTTCCACGAGGAAAACCCGGCATTTATCGAAAATAATGGAATTAACAGAGGAAAAGCCAGCGCCTTTTACGGAATCGGCGGATCCGACCGCCAGGCGGAAATCGATCTGGTGGCCAGAGACGTGCGCCTGGCGGAGGAAACCGGCGCCTGTGTGGTCATCCAGCATATCAGTACAAAAGAGGCGGTGCAGCTGGTAAGAGAAGCGAAAAAAAGAGGGGCCGACGTCCATGCCGAGGCGACGCCCCATCATTTTACCCTGACAGAGGAAGCTGCCATAAAATATGGAACCATGGCAAAAATGAATCCTCCCCTCCGGGAGGAAGCGGACCGTCTGGCCATCATAGAAGGCCTGAAGGACAACACCATCGATATGATAGCTACCGACCATGCCCCCCACAGCGCGGAGGAAAAGGCCAGGGAGCTGACAGCGGCACCCAGCGGCATCATCGGGCTGGAAACCTCCCTTTCCCTGGGGCTGGAACAGCTGGTGGACAAAGGAGAGCTTACCCTCTCCGAACTTATAGAAAGAATGTCCCTTGCCCCTGCAAGACTTTATCATCTGGATGCAGGCCGCCTGACAGAGGGCGGACCTGCGGATCTGATTCTTTTTCGCCCGGAGGAAACCTGGAAAGCGGAGCATTTTCTTTCCAAATCCGCAAATACTCCCTTCCTGGGCCGCGAGATGAAAGGAAAAATCCACTTTACCATAGCAAACGGAAAAATTGCCTACCGTTCCTGACGGATACGGAAGAAAGGAAGAAAAATGGCACAGAAGAAAAAAGAACAAGCCACAGTATTGATGCAGCAGGAGATAGCCCCCGGGATTTATGACTGCCGGATAAGGACGGGCCTTGCCCGGGAAAGCGCCCCCGGCCAGTTTATCGCCGTCTACCCCAGGGACAAAAGCACCCTTCTGCCCCGCCCTATCAGCATTTGTGAAGTGAATAAGGAAGAGGAGACGCTGCGCATTGTTTACAGGGTGGCCGGAAAAGGCACGGCCGAGTTTTCCGGTTACTGCGCCGGAGACACCATGGATATCCTGGGAGTCCTGGGGAACGGCTTCCCTCTTGATAAAGTAAATAAAGACCAGACGGCCTTTCTTATGGGCGGGGGAATCGGCGTGCCTCCCATCCTGGAGCTTGCAAAACAGCTGGACTGCAACAAGAAAATTATCGTCGGCTACCGTGACAGCAGCTGTTTTTTGCGGGAAGACTTTGAGAAAAACGGGGACCTCTATATCGCTACGGAAGACGGCAGCGTAGGAACTGCCGGAAACGTCATGGATGCCATCCGTGAAAATGCCCTCAAGGCTGACATCATATATGCCTGCGGCCCCATGCCCATGCTGCGCGCTATCAAAGCCTATGCGCTGGAGGCGGACATCCCCGCCTATATTTCCCTGGAGGAAAGAATGGCCTGCGGCGTAGGCGCCTGCCTGGGCTGCGTCTGCACCACGAAAAATGTGGACGCACATTCCCATGTGAATAATGCCCGCATCTGCACGGACGGCCCTGTATTTGAAGCCAGAGAAGTGGAAATCTGAAAAAGGCGCTTTCAGCCCGCCTGATATAAAGTGCGCTAAAGCGCACAGATAGGAGCAAGGCTGAAAGAAAAGCGCTTTCAGCCCGCCTGATTTAAAAGTGCGCTAAAGCGCACAGATAGGAGCAAACATGAATACAAAAGTCAATATAGCCGGTATAGAATTCAAAAATCCCGTCATGACTGCCTCCGGGACTTTCGGCTCCGGCATGGAATACAGTGAATTTGTGGATCTGAACGCCCTTGGGGCCGTTGTTACCAAAGGTGTGGCAAACGTTCCCTGGCCTGGCAACCCCACTCCCCGTGTAGCGGAGGTTTACGGCGGCATGCTGAATGCCATCGGCCTCCAGAATCCCGGCATCGATGTTTTCATTGAACGTGATATTCCCTTCCTTAAACAATACGATACCAAAATCATCGTAAATGTCTGCGGAAAAACAATAAAAGAATATCTGGAGGTAGTGGAGCGCCTGGCGGATACGGACGTTGATATGCTGGAAATCAACGTATCCTGCCCAAATGTAAAAGAAGGCGCCATTGCTTTTGGCCAGAAAGCCGATTGTCTTTCTGAAATCACTTCCGCAATTAAAAAAGTTGCAAAACAACCAATCATCATGAAACTCAGTCCCAACGTCACGGATGGCCGCAGAAGCGGCAGGAGCCGATGCCATTTCCCTGATCAACACCCTGACGGGCATGAAAATAGACATCAACCGCCGCACCTTCGTCCTTGCCAACAAAACCGGAGGCATGTCCGGCCCGGCCATCAAACCTGTAGCCGTCCGTATGGTCTATGAATGTGCCCAGAAGGTAAAAATCCCCATTATTGGTATGGGAGGCATCACCACCGCTGAAGACGCCCTTGAATTCCTCATGGCCGGGGCGACCGCAGTAGCCGTAGGAGCCGCCAACTTTATCAACCCCTATGCAACCCGGGATATTCTTGAGGGCATTCAGGCCTACCTTATCCAAAACAAAATAGCCGACATCAATGAAATCATCGGCTGTGTAAAATAAACATGCCCTGACGCCCGAAATCAGGAAAGGACCGGCCAGGAAGCTTTTACATTTTCCAGTCATATTTTTCCCCCGATCGAATACATTGTACAAAGGCATTCGCGTGGAGGGATATTTGTATGGAATTAATAAAAAAGAATATACATATGGACCGCATCAAATGTAAAGCCAGTACGCAGATAACCATGGAAGACGATATCAACATCACCGATTCCAGGCCTGACGTGTACCAGCTCATCGAGGAGCAGGGCGAAGTGGTCATCGATGAAATCAGAGCGGTGCAGGACCATGTGTATGTCAAAGGCAAGCTGGAATTTTCGGTGCTTTATCTTTCGGATGATGATGTGCGCCGTCCGGCCAGCATGCAGGGCAGCATTCCATTTGATGAGCAGATTTATATGGAGGGCGTGGCTCCCACCGACAGCGTATCCATAAAAAAGGACCTGGAGGATCTCAGCGTCGGCATGATCAACTCCAGAAAGCTGAGCGTACAGTCACTGATCCGTTTAGGCCTGTATGTGGAAGAGCTTTATGATGAAGAGGCCGCCGTGGAGCTGAGCAGTGCGGAACCTGTGGAATTCCGGCAGAAGACGATTAACCTCGCCAGCCTGGCGATTCAGAAAAAGGATATTTTCCGCATACGCGAGGAAATGGAGCTGCCCGGGGGATATCCCAATATCTTTGAAATCTTCTGGCAGAACTGCAGGCTTGGAGAAACGGAATTCCGGATTTCCGAAGGAAAGCTTTCCCTCCAGGGCGAGATCCAGCTGTTTTTCCTCTATGAAGGGGAAGGCGAAAACCGTCCTGTCATGTGGTATGAGGCGGTTATCCCGTTCAGCGGCGTTCTGGACTGCCAGGGGCTGAGAGAACGGATGGTGGATGACATTGCCTGCCAGATCGGACATAAGGAAATCGAGGTAAAAGCCGATGCCGACGGAGAAGAGCGCATCATAGGCCTGGAAATCGTTCTGGATTTGGATATGAAAATATATGAAGAAGAACAGACGGAAATTCTTTCTGACGTATATGGAGTAACGAAAGAGATAGAGGCGGTTTCCGGCGTGGGAAACCTGAAGCAGCTTTTAATGAAAAATACAGGAAAAACGAAGATTGCCGGTCATTTCAAGGTGGCTGCAGGACTGCCCAAGATGCAGCAGCTGTGCCACAGTGAATGCGAAATCCAGCTGGCTGAAACCAAAATTGTGGAGGAAGGCCTGCGCATCACCGGGGCAGCGGCAATCAAGAGCCTCTATGGCACAGGAGATCCCGAGGTCCCTTATGACAGTATTTCTGGAACCATTCCTTTCAGCTATGTGCTGGAAATCCCGGGTATCAGCCCGGACTGCACTTACAAGCTGGACGCAGTGCCGGAGGGGCTGAGCGTGACCATGATTGATGCGGATGAAGTGGATGTAAAGGCAGTGCTCGTTTTCCACGGCATTGTTTTCAACCACTATGAGGAGCCTATGATACAGGAGGTAAAGGTGACGGATCTTGATCCGGATAAGCTGAGCAGCCTGCCGGGAATTGTGGCCTACATTGCCAGGGAGGGTGACAGCCTGTGGAATATCGGCAAGAAATACTACGTGCCGGTGTCCCAAATCAAGGATATTAATGAGCTGGCTTCGGATGAAATCCATCCCGGAGATAAGCTGCTCATTGTAAAGGGAATTTCATAAAACAGGAAGGAAAGCAGCGTAGTGCGCGTAAAGAATAGCGGCTACGTTGTTTTTTTGTTTGCATAAAATATCAAGTTTTTCTCATGAAATATCATTCATTAGAAAAATATCACGTGCTAAGATTATTTCATACAACAGAAATAGCAAATACAGGGAGGCGGGGAAAGTGAAAAAACAAAAAGAAAAGTTGTTGGGAAAAAAAATAAAAAAATATCATCAGCTTCTTTTCATGATGATACCAGCAATCGTAT
>OAVH01001106.1_pt1 | contig 16356 bp, 8 predicted proteins | sample 1495281 | NCBI WGS metagenome assembly OAVH01 (sample SAMEA2580082, study PRJEB22360) | human gut metagenome | biome: human gut; feature: human-associated habitat; material: faeces | place: Denmark | collected 2008/2010
TCGCCGCCGATCTGGGAACGCTGATGGAACATGCGCTGGCGGTGCGTTGCGACGCCCGTTCCATCAGCGAGGCCCTGAACCTGCTCGATACTGTGATCCGTCCCCGCGCCAGCCGTCTCACGGCGCATTCGGAGACGCCCGCGTTCAATCAGGAGATAACCGCGATCTGGGAGGTACGGCACCTGACACTGCTCGCCGAAGCCATGCTGCGCGCATCCGAGGCGCGCCACGAATCGCGCGGCTCCCTGCAAAGGCTCGATTATCCGGCTCGTGACGACGAACGTTTCCTCGCACATTCGATGACCGGGATGGCCGATGCCGCCGATGCCGAGGCTTCATCGGCACCTCACGCCTCCATCCTGTGGCAGTCCGTGCACATCAATGACTTCCCGCCCAAGACGCGCGAATACTGAGAGCTGCGATACGGGAGTGGCCTGACGCCTTCCCCTCAGGCCGGATTCCTTGGTTCCGAGTCAGAGTGGTTCTGATACAAAACTGCGCCGAAGTCCCAGCCAGGGCTTCGGCGCAGTTCCGTTTTGCCGGCTTTGCGGCACGGTCTCACTTCACCAGCGAAGTGAGCTCACCGAGATCGAGCTCGAAACTGACCCCGCGCTCCTCGAAATGCGGCTGATTGCGGGTGCTTTCCATTGCATGACGTACGAATTCGCCCGCGATCCGAGCCGATTCGGCCAGGCCGCGGCCGGCCATCACCGCACCGCACAGTGCGGACGCGAAAGCGTCACCAGTACCGTGGATCATGTACGGCAGCTTGTCGTGCACAAGCTCGACCTTCTCGGCAGCGCCCTTTTCGGCGCTCGCCACGTAGTTGATGATCTTGCCGTCACCGTGGTCGATGCCCTTGAGCACCACGTTCTTGGCACCGAGTCCCAGCAGCGCGTCCAGCAGTTCGGTCACGGCGGCGTCATCGAGATCCTGCCCGGGGTAGTCGCGCTTGGTCAGGATGCTCGCTTCGGTCAGGTTCGGCATCAGCACGTCCGCGCCGTCCGCCAGAGCCCCCATCGCCTCGCACAGTTCCGGCGTGTACGTCGGGTACATCTGCCCGGCGTCGCCCATAACCGGGTCGACCAGCCGCAGCGCGGACGGATATTCGCGGTACAGGCGCTGGATGATGGACACCTGGTCGGGGGAGCCGAGGAAGCCGCTGTACACGCCGTCCAGCTCGACGTTCTCCTTGCGCCAGGCATCCAGATATCCGGAGAGAATGTCCGTCGTGTCATGGAACGTGAACACGGCGTACTTGGTGTGTGCGGAGAACAGGGCCGTCGGCACCGGGCACACGTCGCAGCCGGCCGCCGACAGGATCGGGATCGCCGCGGTCAGCGAGCACTTGCCATACCCGCACATGTCGTGCACGGCGGCCACGCGCGGAATGTAATGTGGGTCGCGGTCATACAGCGTCACATCATCGGTCATTCGGAAACACCCCTTACTGGTAGGCAATGACGATACACAACAGAGACTAGCATCGTCGGGCGCACACCGCGTAACGCGGTCCCGCCCAGCGCGCCACCGGTGGCGGGCGGCCGGGAAGTGCCACCTGCATCGTATCGACGGCATGGGAGCGGAAGCCGGAACGTGACGCCTCGCGCTAGAGTTGTCTGATACACGTGACGACGGGACGAAGCCCGATGCGGCGGTTCCGTCCGCATGATCGCAAGGAGGATGCCATGACGCCTATGGATGTTCTGATTGTCGTGGAACGCTTCTTCTTGTATTGGCTGGCGTACTCGTTCGCGGGATGGGTGTGGGAGACCGGCCTGAGCGTCGTGCTGCGCAAGCGGTTCGAGGATCGGGGCATGCTCAACGGGCCGATATGCCCGATCTACGGGTTCGGCGGTCTGCTGGTCGTCGTGCTGCTGCATGACGTGAACAATCCGCTGTCGCTGTTCCTGTCCAGCGGCGTGCTCGCATGCACGCTGGAATATGCGTCGAGCTGGGCGATCGAGAAACTGTACCACATGCGTTTCTGGGATTATTCCGGCAAGCCGTTCAACATCAACGGGCGCGTGTATCTCAACGGGTTCCTGGCGTTCGGCGCGGGGGCGACGTGCATCAAACTGGTGGTCCAGCCGTGGATGTCCGACATCGTCCGGTCCTGGCCGATATGGCTGCTTCACGCCGTCGCGGGACTGTCGTTCGTCGTGGTGGTAATCGATGCGGCCATCACCCAGGCCGGTCTGCGCAGTCTCGATTCGCGCCTGGCGAAGGTCAGCGAGGGCATCAAGGCGCTCAAATCGCAGCAGATCAGACAGATCGACACACGCATCAGCGAGGCCGACGAGCAGTGGCGCGAAACGTCCGCCAAACTGCGCGGGCAGGCGGAGCAGGCGTATGACCGGTTCGCGGCCGGAGCCCAGCAGGGCATTCGTGCGGCATCCAGACCGGTCGCGGATGCCGGCGAGCTGGTCCGTCGCTCGCTCAACCGCCAGCAGCGCCGTCTGATCCGCACGTTCCCGAAGATGGTATCCCTGCGCGACCTGACCATCACCGACATGATCCGTGACCTGTGGAACCGGCTCTGACGGCAGCGGCGTGTCGCATCGTGGATAGTCGGTTTTAGGGCTCCTGTTACGACCTGCGACACCAATGATGCCAACGGCTTTTAAAGGGTTATAGGCAACCGCGATAACGCCGGACTTGCGATGCCGCATCCATGTGCCCTATGGTCTAAACCAACACCTCGCCAGACGCTGGAAACCGCCGACGGGTGGCGACAAGAAAGACACGGAAACCACAGCATCCCGACATGGGAAAAGGAGCGACCACCATGACCGAAGCCAACAAGAAGTACCGTTTTGAAACCCTGCAGCTGCACGTCGGCCAGGAGCAGGCCGACCCGGCCACCGACTCCCGCGCAGTGCCGATCTACGCGACCACCAGCTACGTCTTCCACAACTTCGACCACGCCGAGGCCCGCTTCGGACTCGCCGACCCGGGTAACATCTACGGCCGTCTGACCAACTCCACCCAGGGCGTGTTCGAGGACCGCATCGCCGCCCTTGAAGGCGGCACCGCCGGCATCGCGGTCGCCTCGGGCGCCGCGGCCGTCGAGTACGCCGTGCGCAACATCACCCAGTCCGGTGACCACATCGTCTCCTCCAAGAACATCTACGGCGGCACCTTCAACCTGCTCAAGCACACGCTGCCGCGCGACGGCATCACCACCACTTTCGTCGATCCGGAGGTTCCACAGAACTTTGAGGACGCCATTCAGGAGAACACCAAGCTCGTCTACTTCGAGACCTTCGGCAATCCGAACGCCGACCTGCCCGACTTCGAGGCCATCTCCGCAATCGCCCACAAGCATCATCTGCCGGTGATCGTCGACAACACCTTCGCCACCCCGTACCTGTTCCGCCCGCTGGAGCACGGCGCCGACGTCGTGGTCGAGTCCGCGACCAAGTTCATCGGCGGCCACGGCACCACGCTGGGTGGTGTCGTCGTGGAAGGCGGCAACTTCAACTGGGCTGAGGTGCCGGGCAAGTTCCCGACCCTGACCGAGCCGGATCCCTCCTACCACGGTCTGAACTTCTACGAGGCCCTTGGTGGAGCCGCCTTCGTGACCCGCATCCGCGCCATCCTGCTGCGCGACACCGGTGCCACCCTGTCCCCGTTCGCCGCGTTCCTGCTGCTGCAGGGCACCGAGACCCTGTCGCTGCGCGTCGAGCGCCACGTGCAGAACGCGCTGAAGGTTGTCGAGTACCTGCAGACCGTGCCTGAGGTCGAGTCCGTCTCGCACCCGTCCATCGAGGGGCGCCGCGACCACGAGCTGTACAAGAAGTACTTCCCGAACGGCGCCGGCTCCATCTTCACCTTCGACATCAAGGGCGGCAAGGACGCGGCGCGTGTCTTCATCGACAACCTGCACCTGTTCTCTCTGCTGGCGAACGTGGCCGACGTGAAGTCGCTGGTCATCCACCCGGCCTCCACCACGCACTCCCAGGAGACGCTGGAGGAGCTGGAGGATCAGGGCATCCACCAGGGCACCATCCGCCTGTCCATCGGCACCGAGAACATCGAGGACATCCTCGACGACCTCAAGGGCGGCTTCGAGGCGCTGCGCGCCTCCGGACTGGCCAAGTGATGGTCTTGGCTAGATAGCCGCAAGGATTTTCCGCGTCGCCGGTCGGGGAACCGTGACGCGGAACGAGAAGGGGAACCCGTACAAACCCGCGCTGACGTCATGCAGCGCGGGTTTGTTGCATATAGCCCTTGCTGGCTGGGCTGTAGTGAAGCGGGTGGGATGTCGCCGCACAACCACCCTCCGGCGCTTCGCGCCACCTCCCGCCAGCGGGAGGGCGTATGGTCCGATCCTGCTGTTCAGCTCCGTTCCGACCACATTTTGGCTTTTTGTCTTGAACAGTGATGCAAGCAGGGGGTTTCGTGCCACGAAACGGTAAAAATCGCTGTTTTAGGCATTTCGTGGCATTCCCTGTGCCACGAAATCGTTTTTAACCGGTTACATGCCGTTTCGGGGCGTGAGGACAAATCTAAGAATCATTGGAAAATGGACGTTTCGCCATTCTCGTTCTCAACACTGTTCTCGCTCATCGTAAAATTCTTCTTGCCAGGCATCCCCTATCATCCCCCCCCCGTCATCGCCACGGGCCCGTGCGTTCCCGGCCGAGAGAGGCCGCCGAGCGCAGTGAAACCGCGTACAATGTTCGAGCGCGTAATACTCAAGGATGATGGGCACGATGGCGATTCACCCCGCCGCACGATGCCGGTCCGAGCCCGCCATCCGTATGGTGAAAGTAACGTTCAGGGAAAATCCCTGTATTGATATGGAAGAGGACGTTATGGAACAGCAGATCATGCAGCCGCAGACCAATGCCGGTGCGGCGCAGGAACAGCGGCACCCCATCGCCATCGAGGCGATCGACCTGGTCAAGGACTACGGGCATGGCGAAAACGCGGTGCATGCGCTGCGCGGCGTCAATGTGCGGTTCGAGCAAGGGAGGTTCACCGCGATCATGGGCCCGTCCGGCTCCGGCAAGTCCACGCTCATGCACACGCTCGCCGGACTCGACTCGGCCACGAGCGGTCATATCGTGTTCGACGGCGCCGACATCACCACCATGAACGACAATCAGCTGACCATGCTGCGCCGCCACAAGATCGGCTTCATCTTCCAGAGCTTCAACCTGCTGCCGATGTTCACCGCCGAGCAGAACATCCTCATGCCGTTGACTCTGGCGGGTCAGAAGCCCGACCGTCAGTGGTTCGACATGCTGACGACGACGCTGGGACTCAAGGAACGTCTCACGCACCGGCCGAATGAACTGTCTGGCGGCCAGCAGCAGCGCGTCGCCATCGCGCGTGCGCTCATCACCAAACCGTCGCTGGTGTTCGCCGACGAGCCCACCGGCAACCTCGATTCCGTCTCCAGCGCCGAAGTGCTGAGCTTCCTGAAGCGATCCGTCAAGGAACTTGGGCAGACCGTCATCATGGTCACCCATGACGCCGTCGCCGCATCCTATGCCGATCGTGCGATCGTGTTCGCCGACGGCCAGATCGTCGCCGACGAGCAGCGCCCGACCGCCGAGAGCATGAATCAACTGTTGATGAACGAGCGCGAGCGGGCCACCCAACTGGTCGGCGGGCCGTCCGCGGGCACCACCGTTCCAAGACCGCCGGTGGCGGCCCTCAAGGGGCACACCGAAAAGGCGTCTTTCGTTCCGGGTGCTCCAAGCGTTCCGGGCGCTCCGCAGCACGCCGCCGTCGCCCAGCACCGCCGCTGACCCGCCCACAGCATTAAGGACTTCTCATGTTCTCCATCACCATCAAACTCATGAAAAAAAGCGCGAGGATGCTCATCCCCGCAGGCATAGCCATCCTTATCGGCACGGCGTTCATCGCCGCCACGTTCCTGTTCTCCAACTCCATGGACGACTCGCTGCGCAGGCAGAGGACCGCCCAGCTCGGCGAAGCGAACTACATCGCCACGATGAAAACAAACAGCAACGGCGCGGTCTCCGAAAACGGCTCGGCCGACAGAACCACCGTCGACGATTTCAACCTCGACCGGATACGCGCCACGAAAGGCGTGAAGGGCGCCCGCGTCGACACGTCCGTCAGCGTTTCGATCTCCGCAGCGGGCAAGCGCTCGAACGGATACGCCGTCGGCACGTCAACCGACCGTAAGCTGCTGCCGGTCCGCATCGTCTCCGGCGACCAGCCGGTCGACAACAACGAGGTGGCGTTGCCAAAATCCGTCGCCAAACAACTTGGAGTGGGTGTCGGCGACAAGGTGGACGTCGCTCCGATATCCAACGGCAGCGCTCTGAGCGGCACCGCGGTGCGTGACGTGCGCGTCGTTGGCCTGACCAGCGACCCGTTTGGTGTGTACTCGTTTTACGGTGGCGCTTCGGTGCTGTCGGAGAACGTCGTCGCCGCGGTATACGGCGTGGATGATTTCGACCATATGCAGGCGTACATGCTCCTGCTTGACATCGACGACGCCGACGCCGCTGCCGCGCAGCGGACCGTCGACGAGGTCTCCGGGCTCCTGCCGAAATCTTATGGCGTGGAATCGCGCCGATCGGTCGAGGCGGAGGCCGTCAGGGACCTCAGCTCGAACAACACCAGCTTCCCCACCATATTCCTGCTGAGCTTCGGTGTGCTCGCACTGTTCGTTGCCGCCCTGGTCATCGCCAACACGTTCCAGGTGCTGGTGGCGCAACGCAGGCGCACGCTGGCGTTGCTGCGCACAATCGGCGCGAAGAAGGGCCAGCTGTACACATCCGTACTGATGGAGGCCGGATTGCTTGGCCTGATTGCGTCGGTGCTGGGCGTCGGCTTCGGCGTCGGTCTGATCGCGCTGGTCACGAACACGGGCGTAATGGAAATGATGGGAATGCAGGCCAGGCTGATTCTCTCGTGGCAAGCGTTCGTGGTTCCGATCGCATTCGGCCTGATCATGACTGTACTCGCCTCGCTCGGCTCCGCACGGTCCGCCACCAGCGTGACGCCGCTTGAGGCCCTGCGCCCGATCGAGCTGACCGATACATCACGCGCCGGAAAGGTCCGCGCCGCGATTGGCGTTCTGACGATCATCGCCGGATTGGCACTGGCTGGCGTCGCCGTATGGCAGCTGTCCGGCATGCTGAACGGTCTGGACACCATGGCCGGCGACAATTACAGCAGTGTGCTGCTGATGTCCATCGGCGGGGCCGCGCTGGTGTTCCTCGGGCTCGTACTCACCGCCACGTTCTGGCTGCCGGTGCTGATGCGCGGCGTCGGCGCGCTCGTCTCGATGTGCGGTCCGAGCGCCAAAGTTGCCCACGCCAACATCCAGAAGAACCCGCGTCGCGTCGCCGCCACCGGCACCGCGCTGCTGATCGGCGTGACCCTGGTCGCCACCATCGCCACCGGTGCAGCCAGCGCCAAGCAGACCATGGGGGAGGCGCTCGCGTCCCGGTACAGTGTCGACATGATCGCCACCGGCGACGGCCTGAAGACCAGCGCAGTCAAGGAAGCGGCCCAGGTCAAGGGCGTCGCGGCCACCATGTACGCGCCCACGGCGACGGTGACCGCGGAAGGCGTGAACGGGGGAACGATGTCCCTGCTGCTCGTCGGCGTCAAGAACACCTCCGAACTCGCCGGCGTCATGCACGCCGACCTGAGCGGCGTCACCGTCGGCGACGACACCGTGCTGCTGCCGAAATACCGCGCCACCTCAGGCAAGGAGATCACATTCGGCTCCGATGCGAAGCTGCGGTTCACTGCCGCGGAGTCGAATGGCATTGCGGCAAGCGCCGAGCAAGACGGGTCCGCCAGCGCAAGCTCGACGAACGGAGGTGTTTCCTCATCAATGCGTCTCAAGCCGGTGCAATCCGATTACCGCCGCGTCTCGTCCAACTATGATGCCGTCGCCTTCATCAACACCAGCCATTTCAACAACGGCGACATCACCGCGACCGGCCACATGCTGCTCATGCGTGTGGATACCCAGTCGGCCGGCGTCTCCCTGAGTGACGTGTTCAACAAGATTCAGGACGTATTTTCGTATGACTCCACCGTGTCCATCACCGGTCCTGTGGCGGAACGCGCACAATGGGAGACCATCATCAACTCGATGCTGATGCTTCTGGTCGCGCTGATCGCCGTCGCGGTGCTCATCGCGCTGATCGGCGTGGCGAACACGCTGAGTCTGTCGGTGATTGAACGCACCCGCGAATCCGCGACATTGCGGGCCATCGGCATGACCCGCGGGCAGCTGCGGCGCTCGCTGGCCGTCGAGGCGCTGCTGCTGTCGCTCGTCGCAGGTGTGGTCGGCGTGGTGCTCGGCACGCTGTTCGGATGGCTGGGGTCGTACATGGTGTTCAGCCTGTACGGCAAGACGGTGTTCCCCTTCGAATGGGGCATGAACGGCATCGTGCTTGTGGTGGCCGCCATCGCAGCCCTGCTCGCCAGCGTGTTCCCGGCCCGTCGCGCAGTCAAGACGCCGCCTGTCGAGGCTCTGGCTGAAGCCTGAGCCTCTTAGGCGGCCTTCGCGGCAAGCCGCTCACTTCACCTACAGACAGTCCACCGGACTGTCTGTTTGACGGTTCAGCCTGTCGAGGCTCTGGCTGAAGCCTGAGCCTCTTAGGCGGCCTTCGCGGCAAGCCGCTCACTTCACCTACAGACAGTCCACCGGACTGTCTGTTTGACGGTTCAGCCTGTCGAGGCTCTGGCTGAAGCCTAGTTCGTAGAGCCGGTGGGTGGTCAACACAGCCGCCAGTGCAATGAGGTCCCTTCTTTCACTCAAAAGAAGGGACCTCATCGCCTATATGGCGTTATACCGCACGACCCGTGACACGCGGCTCCCGACGCGCGATGTTATAACCTGAACACGCGAAAAATCGGTACGTTGCAAAATGAACTGTTCATTAATCGAAGGTGATTTTCATTATCTTTCAGCGGTCGGAACCTGACAGTTGGTCTACAACAGAATCGGTTCCATATCAACCAACACACAATGGAAGCTGAAAGAATGCACAAGACAATGCGTAAGTCCGCGGTCCTCAAGGGCGCCGTGGCAGGCATCGCATCCATCGCGATGCTGATGTCCGTGAGCGTCACCGCGAACGCCGCGGACACTCCCTCGTACGGCAGCGCGGTCAAGCCGAACATCACCTCGCTGCTCGGCGAGTATTACAACTGGTGGACCCCGAAGAAGGTCGTGAACAACACGCCGCAGGGCGATGCCTTCCGCGGCAAGGTCACCGATGCCGGCAAGAGCGTGCTCGGACAGAACGACAAGACCGTCGTGGCCATCAACAACAAGGCCGCCGCCGACACCACCAAGGTCGACGGCACCTACACGCAGGCCGAGCGCGCCGCTCTCGACGCGAGCGACGGCGACGCACTGCGCATCTACAAGGACGCGTTCGGGCCGATCATCGGCCAGTACGTGGCCGAGGGCGTCGCGCAGGGCGAGCTGCCCAAGACCTCCGACCTGGTGTTCAGCAAAAGCAGCAAGGACTCGTTCGCGGGCTTCGTCGGCACCGGCAGCGCCAAGAAGGACTTCAACTACCCGCGTCCGTACTTCAACAAGGAGAACGAAGGCGTCGACCGCACGATCGGCGGTGACACCGACCTCAACGGTCTGAGCCCGACGCTCGACATCAAGCGCATCCCGATGATCAATATCGACGGCCAGGAATACGGCGAGGATTACACCGATTATCAGGAGCCGTCGCAGTCCTTCCCGTCCGGCCACACCACCAAGACCTACAACCGCGGTCTGGGATTGGCCACGCTGCTGCCCGAGCTCGGACCGGAACTCGTGGCCCGCGCCGCCGAAGGCGGCAACAACCGCGTCGTGCTCAGCGTGCACTACCCGATGGACGTGATCGGCGGACGCATCTCCGCCAGCGCATCCGTCACCGCTCTGTGGTCTGATGCCACGTTCCGCCAGAACGTGCTGCTGCCGGCCCATGACGAACTTGAGAACTACATCGCCGCACGCTGCAAGGCCGACGGCAACGGCGACACCGTCGCCGCGTGTGCGAGCAAGACCGGCGCCAACGACAAGAACGGATACAAGAACACCTTCACCGACGCGGTGTCCACCGAACCGGTGACCGACCGCGCGTCCGCCATCGACGCCTACACCGCACGCATGACCTACGGATTCTCGCAGACCTCGGCCGCCGGTCAGGCGCCCGTCGTGCCGCAAGGCGCGGAGAACCTGCTGCTCACCGCATTCCCCGACCTGACCGACGCCCAGCGTCGTCAGGTGCTCGAAGCCTCCGAAATTGACTCCGGCTACCCGCTGGACGCCAGCTCCAACGGATTCGAGCGCATCAACCTCGCCAAGGCTTTCAGCGCCAAGGTGACGCTGAGCGAAGACGGCAGCACCATCACCGCCATCTCCTTCGGTGCCAAGGCGCCGACCGTGGTGAAGACCGCATCCTCCAAGGACACGATCACCGGACTGCTGACCGACTTCAACGAGTACTACGTCGCAGGCAAGGGCGTGACCGATGAGGGCAAGTCGGTGCTCGTGCACGACGACCAGCTCACCGAAGACATCAACAACAAGGCGTACGGCACCGACGGCAACACCGCGCAGGACCAGCGCGCCCTGTCCGACGCCCAGATGAACTCCACCAACACGCTGTACGACGCGCTCGGTCCGGTGCTCGGCAAGTACTACAAGGACGCCGCCGACGCTGGTAAGTTGCCGAAGACCGCCCAGTTCCTGTCTGACATGAACAAGTCCGCTTCCACCGGCGTCGCCAAGGCCACATACCAGCACCCGCGCCCCTACGTGGACCGCGTGAACTTCAACGGCACGACGCTGAACATGAACGGTCTGAAGCAGACGCTGAACATCAAGAAGGTCCCCGGTTACGAGAACTTCGACTGGGGAGACGGCGAAGCGCCCGACAACGAGTATGACGGACTGTACAACTCCGGCTCGTTCCCGTCCGGCCACACCACCTTCGCGTTCACGCAGGGCGCCGGCCTGGCGTACCTGCTGCCCGAGCTCGGCCCGGAGATCATGACCCGCGTGTCCGAGGCCGGCAACAACCGCATCGTGCTCGGCGTGCACTACCCGCTCGACATCATGGGCGGCCACATCGCCGGCCAGTACGGCGTCGCCACCGCGGTGAGCGGCGAGAAGACCGCACAGGAAGGCGCGGCCGCCCGCGCCGAGCTCGTCGATTACCTGACCGCGCAGTGCAAGGCCGACAACCACGGCGATACGCTCGACGCCTGCATCACGAACACCGGCGCGAACGCCGCCAACGGCTACCGCAATGATTTCACCGACGAGGTTTCGACCAAGCCGGTTACCGACCGTGCCTCCGCACTGGCCGCGTACAAGGCCCGCATGACCTATGGCTTCCAGGCCACGGGCACGACCGGACAGGCGCCGGTGGTGCCTGACTCGGCCGTCCGCATGCTCGACAACGTCGCCGCGTTCAAGTCGTTGGATTCCGCGCAGAAGAAGGCCGTGCTCGCCGCGACCGAAGGTGACTCCGGCTATCCGCTGGACGCCTCGTCGCAGGGCTGGGCGCGAGTCAACCTCGCCGCGGCCTACAGCGCCAAGGTCACGCTGAGCGCCGACGGCAAGAACGTCGTCAAGGTCGAGCCCGGCCAGGCGCAGGCCTCGGTCGTGCGCGAGACGAGTGGCAACAACGGCAACAACGGCGGCAACGGTAACGGCGGTAGCAATGCCGGCAACATCGGTGTCAACAATGCCGCTGGCCGCAACCCCTCCGGCACGCAGCCGCTGTCGAAGACCGGCGCGGACGTGTCCGGCATCGCCTCGGCGTTCATCCTGATCGCCGCCGCCGGCGTCACGATCATGATGATCCGCCGCAAGCACGCGATCTGACAACTAGCGCCCCCGCTGGCGGTCTGAGCATCGCGCCCCGCCAGCGGGGGCGTTTTTATATTCGCCTTATACCAGGCCGTTGTCGTAGGCGAAGACGACGGCCTGGACGCGGTCGTGCGCATTGATTTTGGCAAGGATATGCGCCACGTGCGTTTTCGCGGTTGGCAGGCTGATGAACAGCTTGTCGGCGATTTCCTGATTCGACAATCCATGGGCGATCTCCACCAGCACCTCACGCTCCCGCTCGGTCAGCAGGTTCAGTTCCGGGTCAGTGTATGCCACCGGCCGGGCGCCGGGCATCGTGGACGAACCGTCCGCATAGCCGTCAGTCGCCGTCAACCCATGCTTGGTGTACCCGTCCTCCATCATCTTTTCGATGAGTCGTTTCGTCGCCGAAGGCGCGATAATCGCGTTGCCCTGATATACCGTGCGAATAGAACTCAGCAGCGTCTCCGGCTCGGTGTCCTTGAGCAGGAATCCGGATGCGCCGGCGTTGATGGCCGCCATCACGTACTCGTCCAAGTCGAACGTCGTCAGGATGATCACGCGGGTCTTGCGCGGTGCGTCTCCGGCGGCCGCTTCCAGCGCGCTGATGCGGCTGGTCGCTTCCAGTCCGTCCATGCCGGGCATGCGCACGTCCATCAGCACCACATCGGGGTGCAGCGATTCGGCCAACGACACCGCCTGGGCGCCATCGCCCGCCTGCCCGACCACCTGTATGTCCGGCTGGGATCCGATCACCATTGCGAATCCCGCTCGCACCAGTTCCTGATCGTCGGCGATGACCACCCGAATTCTTTGCAACTCACTCATGCCTTCCACTGTATCCAACATCGGCGAACAAGTCCCGTATCACGCCCCCTGATTTAACCCTGAATTCATGTCGGATGATCCCCGGCGGGCCGTGGAGCGCCGTCTCATTACGACGCGATGCCGTGCAGCTGACTATCGTGCAGCTGCTTGTCGAGCGATGCCGCGGGCCTGAGCTGCATGCCGGGCTGCTCTTGCCGGTGAGCCTCATCGCTGAATCCGGTCTCGCGCAGCACGCCCAGCAGCTTGCGCATGTGGGCCAGCGCCGCACGGCCCTGTGATCCGATGGCCGCGAACGCCTCGGAGATGGACCCGGATGACGGTTGTTCACCGTGACGCTCGCAATCGTCAAGCATGCGCAGGCCGGCGACCGCCTGGTCGATCACGCTGGTCAGCGTCATCGTCACCTCGGACTGGATGCTCTCGCTGATGCGGTCACGTTCCATGTTCGCCGCCAGGATGCGCTGCTTGGCCTGCTCCGCGCGCAACGCCTCCTCGCGGGCTTGCAGCACCAGCGCGTTCGATCCGCTGGATCGGTCCCATCGTGCCATGGCCGTCGCGCTTATGCACAACGCCAGCGATATCACCATGAACATGATTGCCGATGCGAACGCGGCGGGCGTCGTCGCGAGGGAATATGCCGGGCGGGGATGAGTCAGCATGCTGAAGATGCTTCGATACCCGGTTTGAGCGGCGAAGATCTTGCAGCCGAACAGCACGGAATCCGATATTGCGGCGATCCCCGTCCATCGCCATGCCTTGTCACGGCCGTACAACACCGCGGAATACAGGGCCACAAGGGAAGCAAGGATATCGGCCAGGCTGACCGGCTCGAAGAACAGCAGCTGAAGCGCAGCGAGGATGGCCACCGCCAGCGCGCTGGATTCCGGGAACCTGCGGCGGAAGATCAACGGAATCAGGATGATGATCGTCAATGCGCGGTCGAAACGGTTGTCGAGCTGCAGTCCCTCGGCGTATATGACGGATGGATTGATGGAAAGTAGCATCCAGGCCACCAGTATGGTGAGCAGCAGGTCGGTTAGCAGATAATGCCGCTCGGTCCACTGCGACATGCGCTCGATCCAGTTGAGCCGCTGCTCCCCGGTAGCGGATGCCTGCTGGATCGGCTTCGAACGCAGAGCGGACAGAATCGTGCGCAGGCGTATGGTGATGGGCGCCGGCGGCGCTTGTGTCGGGACCGATGACATCTGCGACACCGGACGGGGCATCTTTACACCGGCCGGTTGGACGACACCGACTTGACTGGCGACGGCGGATTGCGGGGCGTTCGCGACATTACTGACGACCCCGGCATTCCCGGTATCCGTCGCCATTGAAACCGTTCCGGTCGTCGGGGCCGCCATCGGCATGATTGCCGCGCCCGAAGACACCGCAGCGGAAGACGCTACGTTCGGGCTTTCGGACGCCGGCGCAGCATCCTCGGACTGCGTTGAGACAGTGCTGTACGGCACGAAGCCGGACACCACGAAGCCGCCGCCAAGCTGCGGTCCACTGGTCACGCTGCCGCCGACCGCGCCGATTCGCTCGCGCATGCCGATCAGTCCGTAACCGGGCTTGTGGCCGTCCAACGACGATGACGCGCCGCGGCCATTGTCGGCAACGGTGACGTGAAGTCCGTCAGCCCCCCAGATCTCGCTGATCTGCACGGTGACGTTCGGGCCGCCGTATTTGCGCACGTTCGTCAGCGCCTCCTGCACCATGCGGTACATTGCGGTGCTTGCCTGTGCGCCGAGCGCGGCGGCCCGCGGCTGGCCGGACACGGTCTTGCAAATCGTGCACCCCATGCCGGCCGCCGCCCTCGCCTGGTCGATCAGCGCGTCCACATCCGCGTAATCGGCATGGTCCGACCCTCCGAACACGCCCAGCAGACGTTTCATGTCGTGCAGCGCGCGCTCCGATTCATGACGGATCGTCTCCATGGTCTGCCGGGCCAGCGCCGGATTGTTGGCGCCCGCGTACCGGCCCCCGTCGGATTGGATGATGATGATCGACAGTGTGTGCGCCACCACGTCATGCATGTCACGCGCGATGCGGGCGCGTTCGGCGAGCGCCGCGATATGGCGTTCCTCATCCTCTTTTGCCTGCAAGGCGTCGTTGCGCTCATGCATCATGCTGACGGTGATGCGCCGGGCCCGCTGCCAGTACGCGACGATGATCGCCGCGAACAGATACACGGCGATGAAGATGAATATGGCCACTGAGCTTGTCGCTATGGTGGTGGCGCAATCACCGCTCAGACCATAGATGTATGTCCCCGAACATGTCTCCAGGGGGCTGAGTCCATCGAAGGACACGCCCTGATTGAGGATGGGACCCGCATCGGCGGACCAGATGATGACGGGCGACGCCAAGGCCCCGATGGCGACGGCGAGTACGATGAACGCCTTCGAATTGCGCGGATCCGCATATACGATGGCTGAATACAGCATCCATGGCGCCATCAGGTCGGCATATACCATCGACGGCCCGAACGCCAGTTGGACGACCACCAGACCGGCGAACAGCAATGTAGCCATCTGCGGCTTCCACCGGCGCATCGCGACGGGAACCATCAGAACGAAGCTCCAGAAGGCCATTACCGTATGGTCGAAATAGGCGATGATGCCGGGATTGCTGTCATTGGTACCGGCCATGAGCGTGAAAAAGATGGAGATGATCACCGCATACAGGGCATCTGCGAGCAGCACATGCTTCCTGTTCCACGTGGTGATTCGTTCCATGATTCCCATACGGTTCAGCGTATCGCGTGCGGTGACCCGACCCACATCGGTCGGCCGGATGATTCATTGCGATGCGGCGTGTCGGGCGGGGTGCGTTTCGTTGGTGGGAATCCCCTCGGGTTTCCGCCGCCGGTCGGCTACAGTGGTACCGAGAATGGTACGGCATCGTGGGATGCCGGGGTGCATCAATGAAAGGGAATGTATGACGCTGCTTGCCGAATATTACGTGCCGGGGCTGCATATCGAGGATCGGTCGGCCAAGGTGCCGCTTGATTGGGCCGGTCATGAGCCGGGGCGCGGCTTTGACGGGGAATCGATCAGCCTGTTCTACCGCGTGGTGACCGCCCCCGAGCACGTGCATGACGATCTGCCTCTGCTGGTGTTCCTGCAGGGTGGTCCGGGAGGGGCCGGCCCCAGGCTGCTGAACCCGTCGAGCGACGGATGGATTGCGGAGGCGGTCAAGCATTTCCGTGTGGTGCTGCCGGATCAGCGCGGCACGGGCCGCTCGTCGCGCGTCGACTCGCATGTCATGGCGAGGCTCGCCGCCGGGGGAGCGCGTGCGCAAGCGGATTACCTCAAGCGGTTCCTCGCGGATTCGATCGTGCGGGACTTCGAACATCTGCGCCGCACCGAGTTCGGCGGCTCGCCGTGGGTGACGCTTGGCCAGAGCTATGGCGGATTTCTGACGCTGACCTACCTGTCGCTGTTCCCCGAAGGAGTGGCCGCGAGCTTCACCTGCGGCGGCATCCCGCATGTCCCGGCGAACGCGACCGAGGTCTATGAGCACACGTTCCCGCGCATGGCCCGCAAGACCGCGCAGTTTTACGAGCGCTACGGCGTCGATGCCGATCGTGTCGCCGCTGTCGCGGATCAGCTGCCGACCGTGGCTGAGATCGCGGAAGCCGGCGGCATCGGGGGCGATTTCGGCTCCCCGCCCCGGGGGACCAGTTCACC
>OAVH01001108.1_pt1 | contig 16315 bp, 18 predicted proteins | sample 1495281 | NCBI WGS metagenome assembly OAVH01 (sample SAMEA2580082, study PRJEB22360) | human gut metagenome | biome: human gut; feature: human-associated habitat; material: faeces | place: Denmark | collected 2008/2010
GCTACTAGCGCGCCTCTTGTCGGATACCAAAGGTATCGACACTATTTCGGTGAAATCGGCGCGTCCGTGTGTATAGTGCCACCTTCTGTTTTAACACATCCCTAATAAATAAAGTTTTATCCACATAATAATAATCCTTATCTATCAGCTCTTTGAAATTTTCTATTCCAATTGGCAATGCCCGCATAGTATCAGTTCCTGTTCCTTTATGCCTATTATATCCTGTAAACAAGCGGTTTACAACTGCATAATCCTTAGATTATTTCGTATTGATATGTTTATTCACTCATTAAAATACCCTTACCTCCAAATTATAAAAACATAGCATCACCACTGTGACAATGCTATGTATCTTTTCATGATTGCAGCTGCGAATGCCAGAACCACCTTATCTGTAAGGCACAGCCTTTTTTCTTATCCTACTGCATTTGTATATCCTGCTATCAGCCGATCTTATATTTCAGCTTATATGTCTTTCCTTCGCTCTCATCATCAAAATATTCCGTATAGCTCAGCATAATTTTCTTTGTTGAAGAAGCTATGATGAAAATTAGACAGCCGTTGATTTCCTCCTGCGGCTTCAGGGCATATTCATCTGGCAGCTGATTGCGGATACCAAAATTATCCTCTGCCTCAAAGGGGCCCTCATTATCAAAGGTTATCATGAAGTCATCCTTATACATGGTCAGGATTTCATTGGTTATATTCCGTATTGTCACATGCAGCTTTATAAACCTTGCGCCGTCATCAACGATAAAGTCTTTAAGCTCCTTTCCGCACAGCTCGATCCGCTGCAGCTTGCATGTAAAAAAAATGGTTTGAAATTCATTGATCATCGCCTGATTCGGACAATAATCCGAGGTCAGGAGAATATTATGCTTCTGTTGTTCATGTTGAATGATTTCCATTGTTTTCACCTCTCTACCATACTATATGATAAGAAACCGGAAAACTGTCGAATTTCCTCATGAAATAAGAATATTTGGAAAGACGCGGATGCCTTTTTTTATCACCTGGGAAAGGTGCTGTGCCCCAAGCGTATGAAACAGAGCGTGAATATCGCTATGTGCAAACAACAGAATATCAGCCTGCGCATGTCTGTGAATACAGCCCAGCTCCTTTCGGTTGAGCGCCTGTGCCGGCCAGCAGGTCAGTGCCTGTAGCAGCTGCCAGCTGTCATAGCGCTCTGCAATACCCAATAGCTGTGCAGCACTCAACTGATCGTGGATGGGATATTTCCCAGCAGCGCTGATACAAAACCTGCCGCTATATGTCCGCTTCTTTTTTTCCAGCTCCACATACGGATAGACGATTGGAAGCTGTTTACTCATCGGATTTGTAATTTCAATATACGGCTGTGCGGTAAGAGAGGGATACAGTGCCGGATGAGCCAGCGTCAGTGTCCCATGATGCATATACTGCATACATTCCTCTAATTGCAGGCGAACACTGTCCCGTTTATCAAGGGGAGTCAGCTGCGCTTCTACCTCGATAAATCCAGGCACTGCAATGTGTCCTCTGCCATCCAGAATCCTTGTATCCTTATCTGCATATTCCTGCCAATGGCCACAGCCTACCGCAAGGATTTTATCATGATGAACCGCAATAAAGGCATGCTGAAAAACAACGGGAAGTCCGTTGACCTTATCCATGGTATATACCCTTTCCAGATTTATGATTAGCAGTGTAGCATGTTTCATAGCAGACATCCCTCGCATTGACTTCTCTTATTATACGTCAAAAATCACCGGATGGGAAAAGAATTATGATATAATTGAACAGGAAGAGGTGAGATATATGCTGGATTGGCTGAAACATCTGTTAAAAAAAGAAGAACCATCGCTTACGGAACAAAAACCGGTGATCATAACCATTCACGGCTATGGCAGAAGGCGCAGCAACGAGTTTGATAATTTTGCACAATGGGGTCGGCAGGACGGCTTTGATATTGTGCAGTTTGATATGTATGATCTGTTTGACGAACAGGATCATGACTGGATGCAGTGGGTATCCAGAGCCAAGGAGGTTGTCGATTCCTATAAGGACAGCGGCAGAGATATCTACCTGGCAGGCTTTTCCATGGGAGGTGTCATTGCCTCCTACCTGGCTGTCGTTTGCTCTGTGAAACGGCTGCTGCTTCTGGCTCCTGCGTTCAGCTATATGAATGTGGATATCATCACCGGTGTCATTACGAAATCCGCATCTACGCTGATGGGAAATGAAAAAAAGGAGGAAATACAGCTCCCGCGTTCCTTTTACGGCGCCTTTACCGAGCTTGTCAAGAATCTGAAAAAATATATCGGCTTCGTGGAATGTCCGGTCTGTATGATTCATGGGGATATGGATGAGGTCATTTCTGTAAAAAGCTCCTTATGGGCTTATAACAAGCTGCCCCATACCCGCAAAAAGCTGATTCTTTTGCATGAAGGGCATCACCGCCTATTGATGGATGAAGGTGTCAGCTGGACCTGCTATCAGAATATGAAGCTGTTTTTCCAGGGGCTTCTGCTGCCGGATGAGGAGCCGGAAATGGCAGCGGATATCATGCCTGCATTACTGGAAGAAAAAAAGCGGAGGGAACACGCCTTACAGCCGCAGGATCCAGGGTTGAAAACCTTTCGTGAAGAGGATGCTGAAAAACAGAGTACTGATAGCCGCTAAATAGATGGCGGTGTTAATGCGCAGCTTTGTCACATTTTTTGAATACTTTGGTTTTAATACAGTGTCATATTACAGACATCATAGATAAATCGGCTTTCCGCTTCTACCTGTATACAAAAGGAGTATTTCTTTGCCGCTGCTTCCTAACGGCGAAAAAACACTCCTTTTCTTTTCTATGGTTCCTGTACAAGGCTTTGGTAACACTGTTACTGGCTTACAATTTCTGTCCGCAGGTACTGCAAAATTTACTATCCGCCTCTACTTCCTCCCCGCACTGCGGGCAGTATTTCTTCGTAATAAGAGAGGCCCCGCATTCACAGCAGAATTTAGCCTCCTCCTTATTCAGTTCTCCGCAGTTCGGACATTTGATACGAATCACTTCCTTGACAACCGACTCCTGCGGCTGTGCAGCAGCGGTATTCATCTGCTGGGCAAAGGCAAATCCTGCGCCAAGTCCTGCAATACCTCCGCTTTGCTGTGCTGCATCCCGCATTGCCCGAGACTGCTGCCACTGCTGGAAATTCTGCATATTTCCACTGACTAAATTGATTCCTGACTGCTCATCGATAAATTTCTCAACCTCCTCGGGAAGCGAGATATTTTCAATATTGATCATCAGCAGACTGATTCCCATCGTTTCCATTTTCTCATTCGCACTGTCTCTGGCAGCTTCGGAAATCTCACGAAGCTTGCTTGCTAGCTCTACAACACGTATTTTTTCCTCGGCGATGACATCAATCAGACTTTCAATCACAATTGAACGTACAAACTCAATTACATCCTCTGTCTGATAGATCATCTGTACACCAACCAGTTCGCGCATGAACTTCTCAACATCCACAACCCGTAGAGAGAATGTTCCAAAACCGCGTACTCGAACCACACCGAAAGTAGGATCCTCTATGATAAACGGGTTCTTCGTTCCCCACTTGTTATCTGTCAGTGCCTTTAGGCTGACAAAAAACAGATCACTGATAATCGGGGAGCGAAAGCCGTATTTCCAGCTCTGCAGTGTGGAAAGAATCGGCAGGTTCTCCGTATTCAGTGTATAGGAGCCTGCGGAAAATACATCTGCCAGTTCCCCCTTGTTCATAAATACTGCAGCCTGACTTTCTCTGACAATTAGCTTTGCCCCCTGCTTAATTTCATTATCACGGCTATTTCTCTGATATTTTAAAACAATCAGGTTATTCATGTCCCTATCATTTTCAATTACATCAATAAATTGCCCCATCAAAAGATCACTGAATCCCATTAGCTTATCCTCCTATCGTACAATATAATCACCGTTTGCATCCTTAAATTTATTGGTAGCTATCATGAACAGGTCATAAAACCAGCCAAGCATAAAAAAACCCATAGTTACCATATATAGCAACGCACGTCCCCATTTTCCCGTATAAAAATTATGAAGGCCCAGGGGACCGCTGAACAAGGCAAGCAAAAACGTCACCATTTTGCTTTTATCACTGTCATGAATTTCTCGTCCTTTTCCCTGCTCTGTTTTCTTCTGTCTTACTGCTTCCTGCTGCACTGCATCCATCGCTACATCGTAATCTGTATTCTCACTGCCGCAGTATGGACAGCATCTGCTGTTTTCAATCTCTGCACCACATTGCTTACATTTCATTATGTTCTCTCCTTACCTTACTCTAATATTATACAGTGAACTTGTTCGCTGTGCAATTCATTTCACTACGCATTTTCCACAGGACTATAAAAACAGAAGCTTTACTCTGCTTCCATTTTAATAATAGTATATGTGAAAATATGATACAGCGGCAGCTGTAAATTCCGATTGACCGAAATTTGTCTGTTTCTGTCTATTTTCCCGCAATATTACGCTCATAAAATTTCTCATAAACGTTTGTAAAGAAATTTCCCTTGCCTGTTTTATGATAGCGCATAATCAGCAGTGTCAACAGGATACCTGCCACAGTTGCACATAAAACATCGGTTATTGTATCATGCACTCCTTGCGTATAGTGATTGATACAGTCATTGTTGAAGAAGATCAGCATGGCATACTCATAAAATTCCCAAATTTCTCCAACCGCGATATTCACCGCATTGATAAACACCAGAAACACATGATAATCCTTCTTATCCGGAAAGGTATTGGTCTTTTTCAGATAAAAATACAAAATTACCGCCAGTGTGGTAATGAACCAGCCACTTGAAAAATGCAGTACCTTATCAAAGCCCAGATAGGAATACCAGTGATAGCTGCTTCCGATCAGTGATGCGAAATACGTAAAAACCGTCGATACGATATAGATTTCATAAACCGGCTTAAAATGCAGCAGCTTGAATGCCACTGGTACAATCAGTGGTGTCAGCATCGCCACAAAGCCCATTCCAAGTGCATTATAGTCCTGAATCATGAAGTTGTGATACAGGGCATATACCAGTGTAACGATATAAATTGCCGCACAGATATAGAGAACCTTCTTCAGCAGGTTTTCACGGCGTTCCAACTTATCCGGCATGCTTTACATCCTCCAGCATTTTCAGCTTCAGCTCCAGCAGCTGCTTACTGAGATCCACATAATAGGTCTGCGGATATTCAAAGCGTAAAATCTCATCCCACATACAGGAAAATTCCTGTTCACTGTAGGTGCGGATTTGTTGAAGATCCGGTACCTCATACACCAACTCTCCATTTAAAAAGATCGGTTCCAGCAAATCGCGCAGAATATAGCTGCCACCTGCTATGGTCTTATTCTTCCAGCTGTTCATCTGATGGTAAATCGTCAAATCCCTGTTTGGATCAAGTGCCTCCCCGTGAATCGTCATAATATCCCCTACTGCCTTGCCGCTTTCCTTATCGTAGATGCGGTACAGGTCTTTATAGCCGGGATTGGTTACCTTTTCAACATTTTCGCTGACCTTTATTTTTGGAATCATCGTATCTCCGTCAAAGATAGAGCTCATTTTATATACACCGCCGAATACCGGTGCGGATTTACTGCAAACCAGGTTTTCACCAACCCCCATGCTGTTGATCTGCGCCCCCTGTGAAATCAGGGATTGGATCAGATATTCATCCAGAGAGTTGGAAATCACGATATTGCAGTCCTCCATACCCGCCTCATCCAGAGCCTTGCGGATTTTTTTAGACAGATATGCCATATCGCCGCTGTCAATACGCACACCCTGCAAACGATAGCCGTTGGGCTCCAGATATTCCTTTGCGACCCGAATGGCATTCACAAGACCACTCTTGAGCGTATTATAGGTATCCAGCAATACAGTACAGCTATCAGGATAGGTTTTCGCATATGCCAGAAATGCATCGTATTCACTGTCAAAGGATTGCACAAAGGAATGTGCCATAGTACCAAGTACCGGCATGCCGAATTTCTGCCCGGCATAGGTGGTTGCCGTACCTGCAACACCGCCAATAAAGGCGGCTCTTGCCCCGTAATTGGCCGCATCGAAATTATGTGCACGACGGGCACCGAATTCCATAATGGCTCTGCCCTGTGCAGCACGGACAATTCGTTTTGCCTTCGTCGCAATCAGCGTTTGATGATTCACACACAAAAGCATCGCGGTTTCCAGCAGCTGAGCCTCAATGATTTTCGCCTTTACGCGAATGAGCGGCTCATAAGGGAATACCGGGGTTCCCTCCTTCACTGCATAGATATCGCCGGTAAAAATAAAATGGCGCAAATAATCGAGAAATTCATCCGTAAAGCGGTTCAGTGAACGCAGATAGGCAATATCACTGTCCTCAAAATGCAGATTCTGAATATAGCCGATGATCTCCTCCAGTCCGGCAAATACCGCATAGCCTCCGCTATCCGGGTTTCTGCGATAAAACAGATCAAAGGTGACAATACGATCCTTGTGATCGGAATTGAAGTAACACTGACTCATGGTCAGCTCATAAAAATCCATAACCAGGCTTAAATTGCGCTCATCACGGAAATCGAATTTATAATCCAGGCTTTTCATAGGCTGTCCTCTCTTTCCAGTTCGGAAACAATGCGGATACCGTTTGCCTCCATATTGCGGATACTGAATTCATTACAGGATATTGCATCATGAATACCGTCAATATGATACGTATCAACACAGTTCAGCGGCACAAGAATGCGCTGCTCTGTCTTATTATGCTCATTCAGCCATGCGTTCAGACATAAAGCAAATTGCAAAATGCAAATATCCGTACAGCAGCCGGTGATTACGATATCTCGGTAATCATCCAGGCGTTCCTTCAGAAAGCTTTGAAAATCCGGACATGTAAAGGTATTTGTAGAATTTTTCCGCATCAGCTCCTGTACATGCGGCTTTAATTCCTGAATGACCTCACTTTCTATCGTCCCTGTTACACAATGGGAGGGATAGGAAATAAATTCACGTGTTTTCGGTGGATGGGAATCGGCAATGAAAATAACACGCTGCTGTGCATCCCTGATCAGATTCTCAATATTGGGGGTCACCTCATGGATTGCTTCATCATGCAAAGCCCCCGTATGCACGAACCCTTCAATCATATCCACAACAAATACGATGGGATCCTTCAGCTCTTTCATTGAAAGAGGTGCGTATGCTTCTAAAAACTGTTCACTTACTCTAGCCATGGGAATCTCCTTTAAAATTTTACTTATACGATATTTATTATAGTCTTTTTTTCTTCAATTTGAAACAGAATGCGAAAAATTTCATTCCCTGTTATATATGCTGTACGCACATTATAGAACAATACCTGAAGTATACCGATAGAAAAAAACGCTTTGACAGCCTCTCCTGCATAATATAAAGGGAGAATATACATTGCATCCGGTAGGAAAGATAAAACACACAGAATCAGCTATTTTTGGAGCATTTTGCCGCATCTATGGCAAGGACGATCATCAGACAAAGCAGTGCATGTCCCTGCTGGCGGATATCCAGTACATACGTATCCGTAACATGAAAAAGCTCCTTGCTGGCCTGCATGATGATGCCCTGGGATTCGCTGATTACATCGTATTCTCACTCCATAAAATTTCCATGAATCGTCCAATCATTGCAGGACAGATGAAACTTTGGTCGGAAGAATGAAAATTCTTTTTCTATATAGCCGATACAAGCATCATTCATATACATGCGAAAGCGTGGCAGAAAGGTAAAGACCTCTTCTTTGATTTCTCCCAGCTGTTCCTGATATGCATTATAGATTATCAACCGGTGTCCCCAGGCCAGCCTTCCCTCCACCGTATAAACTGTATTCCCGTTTTCATCATATATGTCATAGCTGTCGAACCAGCTAAACATCCGCTGTTTAAATAATAATTTCATACATTTGCCCCTTCCTTTACTTTCCATTATACAGGAAAAAGCGGCAAAAGAAAAACGGAAAGCATACCATGGCAAAGGGTTCTTATGCTCTTACAGCAGTATTGCTTGCGGTATACAGGCATTGAATCACTTATTGGTGACAGCTTCCCTGTATTTCTAAATTATCCGCTATTCTTAATTAGCATAAGAGCCTGTTTGTATGCAATCCGTTGCTTTCCTTATAGAAAGATTGAGAAAAACTGATAGACAAAGAGTGATAAGAGATAAGGCACCACCAGCATGACAGCCAGGGTCATAAGCAGCTGTTTTTTCCCATATTCATGATACACCGCCTGCAGTGTCATGATACAGGGAATACTAAGCAGCACATAAACCATAAAGCTGAATGCCTTAATTCCGGCATCCCTTCCCTGCCAAAGTGCCTGTATATGTGAAACCTGCTGTGCATCCTGTGCCGTAAGTGAACCACGTGCTGGAATAAGGAAGCCTGCACTATCCTTGAGGGCAGCTCCCCCTTTGTATACAATATCACGAATATCCCCTGCAATATCGACGGATATTGCTTCCTCCTGCTTTGGCTTCTGCAGTACTGTATCAAAAAAGCCTACAATGGTTTCCTTTGCGATGATGCCTCCGGGAAGTGCAGCCACACATTCCCAGCGGTCGCCGAAGCCAAGCGGCGCAAACACAGGCTGTACAAGCCTTGCCCCCTGTGCCAGAAAGCTGCTTTCCACCTCTCCGGTAGGGAAATACGTCAGTCCCCATAATATGACCATGGCCCACAAGACGATTCCACACGCTTTTCGCACATAGCTTTTTACTTCCTCCTTCACCTTATGCAGCACAACACGCAGAGAAGGCAGACGATAGGGAGGCAGCTCCAGCACCATGAGTGCATCATCGTGAAATACTGGAAAGCGGGAAGCGATCAGTGCGAGTATGAGTGCCATGAGGATTCCGATGCCATATATACTCAGCATCATCAGTGCTGCCTTATTTGGAAAAAAGGCAGAGGCAAACAGTACATAGACAGGCAGCCGGGCACCACAGGACATAAAGGGCACAAGCAGTGCCGTCAGCCGCTTCTGCTGTTCATTATCCAGTGTCCGCGTTGCATAGATGGCGGGTACATTGCAGCCAAAGCCCAGCATAAGAGAGACAAAGCTCTTGCCGCTGAGATGAAAGGAATGCATCAGACGATCCAGCAGAAATGCGATTCGTGCCATATAGCCGCTTTCCTCTAATACGGACAATACAAAATACAGCAGCGCCATCAGCGGAGCGAACACCAGGACGCCGCCTACCCCGGCAAGGATGCCCTGCAGCAGAAACTGCCGCACGATGGAAGGTGCCCATTGCAATGCCCAGGCTACATAGCGTGCCAATACATCCTGTATAAGATAACCGATATAATCATTCAACGGCGCCGAAGCCTGAAAGACAAACAGCAAAAGAAAGGAAAAGACGATCAGAAATAACGGAAGTCCTAGCCATCGATGCAGAACCAGCGCATCAATACGCTCACTTCTTGCATAGCGCTTTTTTTGATCCTCCTCTACATGGCGCATCAGTGACTCTACCGCTTGGCAGTTCTCCCTGCGCAGCACCTCCTCATCCATATCCTGACACAGCTCATGCAATGCCATAGTATCCATATGCCATGCGGCAAACTGCTTCCATACAAGCGCATCCCCTCTCAGACAGCCCATACTCATATAATGAATACGGATTTGATCCGCTTCCACAGAAGCCGGGATATGCTGTTCAATATAATTATAGACAGCACTGTAGCATGCATCCGCCCCCTCACTCAGCAGCGGATGATAAAACACTGCCTTTTGTACCACCTGTCTTTGTATCGCTTTGCGCACCTCTTTGTAATGGCTGCGGTCAAACGCGGAATATGCCAGAATCGGTATTCCCAGCCGTCTCGTCAAAGCCGCCGTATCAATACGAATGCCGTATGCCTTCACCTCATCCATAAAATTAAAAATCAGCAGCATGGGAAGCTGCAGCTCCCGCAGCAGCAGTGTCAGCATGAGGTTTCGTCCAAGATTTGTCGCATCCAGCACATTAACAATCAGATCGATTGCTTCTGTTTTGAGATATTGTGCGGTAATGCTTTCCTCATTTCCGCTGTTTTCCAAGGAATAGGTACCGGGAAGATCTACAAAATGATAGGTATCCTCACCCCATTGCACAAATGCTTCCTTCTTCTCAACCGTGACACCCGGCCAGTTGCCAACCTTGAAATCTGCATCACTCAGCGCATTGATCCATGCACTCTTACCGACATTCGGATTACCGACAAACGCTACATGATAGTTCATATTATCACCTCCACCTCAATACAAGCCGCATCCTGATTTCGCAGAATGATCTGATTCCCTGCCGCAAAATACAGACAGGGATCCTTCATCGGCGCAAAGCGTACCTTTTGTACATGCGCACCTGGATATATACCGAGATAAAACAGACGATCCGCATCCTTTTTTCTCATATGCATACCGGTTACTACTGTATTTTCTCCTACCTGTACATCACACAGTCTCATTATTCATCACCTGTCATATAGTGTATATGGGAGCTGAATAAAACACCGTCAGAAAAAGACGATGAATTATGGTTCTATTTTTCAATGCCTATGAATATATTTTCACAAGTATGAAAAAATTCATTTTTTTATTTTCATTTTTAAGGTTTGCGTATATAATAGAAACAGGCTAAAGGAGGAAATTACTATGGCTAAACTAGATTATGTAAAAGAAGCAGTCGTCAAACGCAATCCAAGCTGTCGATGAAGTCCTGCTGTCACTGGAAAAGGTCGCAGATAAACATCCGGAATACATCGAAAAAGGAGTCTTTGAAAGAATCGTTGAGCCGGAACGCCAGATCATCTTCCGTGTACCATGGGTGGATGACAGCGGTAAGCTGCAGGTAAACAGAGGATTCCGTGTGGAATTTAATTCCGCCATCGGGCCTTACAAGGGCGGACTTCGCTTTCACCCAAGTGTAAATATTTCCATTATCAAATTTCTGGGATTTGAACAGATTTTCAAAAATTCCCTGACCGGACTTCCTATGGGAGGCGGTAAAGGTGGCAGTGACTTTGATCCGAAAGGAAAAAGTGATGCGGAAATCATGCGGTTCTGCCAGAGCTTTATGACAGAGCTGTGCAAATATATCGGACCGGATACAGATGTACCGGCTGGGGATATCGGTGTCGGCGGACGTGAGATTGGTTATATGTTCGGCCAGTACAAGCGTATCCGTAATGAGTTTACCGGTGTTCTGACTGGTAAGGGATTGAACTGGGGTGGTTCTCTGGCTAGAACACAGGCAACTGGATACGGCTTATGCTATTTCACAGAGGCGATGCTGAAGGATAACGGTACCTCCTTCCAGGGTAAAAAGGTCGTTGTCAGCGGTAGCGGCAATGTAGCTATATACGCTGCAGAAAAAGCAACACAGCTGGGGGCAACCGTAATCGCAATGAGTGATTCCAGTGGATATATCGTGGATGAAAACGGTGTTAATCTGGATGTCATGAAGGAAATCAAGGAAGTTAAACGCGGACGTATTAAGGAATATGCAGATGCTGTAGAGGGGGCTGTGTTTCATGCTGCAGAAAGCATCTGGAATACACCATGTGATATCGCACTGCCTTGTGCAACACAGAACGAGCTGCATAAAAGCGATGCAGAGACACTGATTAAAAACGGCTGTATCGCAGTTTGCGAAGGGGCAAACATGCCGACAACACCGGATGCAATCGAGGTATTACAGGCAAATCAGATTCTGTATGCTCCTGGTAAGGCAAGCAATGCCGGCGGTGTTGCGACTTCCGGTCTGGAAATGTCTCAGAACTCCGCACGTCTGTCCTGGACGTTTGAAGAGGTAGATGCCAAGCTGAAGGATATCATGGAAAACATTTTCCGTACGGTATCAAAAACAGCAGCGGAATACGGTCTTGGTAAAAACTATATGGCCGGAGCAAATATCGCAGGCTTCATCAAGGTTGCGGATTCCATGATTGATCAGGGAATCGTATAATTTCCATATAAAAAAGAGAAACGGAGAAGACTTTGTGCACACTTGTACGGAAGTCTTCCGTTTTTTTGTGATCTGCTGGTGGCACTGCCGAGAAACGCAGTCTCTTACTTTTTCCTTACAGTCTTTATACAAATTTCTTACTGTCGTACTCTTTGTTTTATTGATATGGTATGCTGTAGCCGTGAGGTGAACATATGAAGAAGAAACATATGGTATATGCAATGCTAGGTGTATATGCTTTGTACAGTATCTGCACACCCTTTGGTGCCATGAAGCTGCAGGCGTTGATTATCAGCCGCAATCCGGCTGTTTATTTCAACCGTATGGAACCGTCTGTTTTTGGTGAACCATATTATACCTTTCAGAATGATGTGCGTGATTATGACACCGGTAATACATTGGGCGATTTTACATACCGGCGTACGTTTCTGCTGGTGACAGCAGAGTATGTGGGATTTTCATAAGCGAATAAAGCGCTTATTCACAAGCCTTGCGTATGCCAAGGCTTTGGTTGAATTATTCAAAAGTCCTGTTTCTAAGCATCCATTGTCGTAGACGCGCTTTTCGAAAAAAAACACACCCTTACAGTGTGTTATTCATCAATCTCCATGTGCCGCTTAATAATGGTAGAAATCATATCTGCCGCTAATTGCGGATCATCATTGCAAACGATGTATTTGTAGTTGTTCACCATCTTGATTTCCTTGCTTGCCTTTGCCAAACGCTGCTGTACGATTTCTTCCGGCTCGCTTCTTCTACCGCGGATACGCTTTTCCAGCTCCTCCATGCTCGGTGGAATGATAAAAATGGTCAATGCCTCCGGACATTTTTCACGTACCTGCGTAGCGCCTTGCACCTCAATTTCCAGCAGAACATTTTTTCCTTCATTACGCAGCTTTTCTACCTGTGACATCGGAGTACCGTAGTAGTTGCCTACAAATTCTGCCCATTCCAAAAGTTCGCCGTCATGAATTGCCTGTTCAAACTCTTCCTTCGTTGTAAATATGTAATCGACGCCGTCCTTTTCACCTTGTCTCGGTGATCTGGTTGTCATGGAAATGGAATACGCAAGCTTCAGGGATTCATCATTCATAAAGCAATTACGCACAGTTCCTTTTCCTACACCGCTTGGCCCGCTGATAATAATCAATAAACCTTTTTTCATGAGCACACCCCTTACTATTCTTACATTCATTTTACTAGCGGAATCCATGCTTGTCAAACGGGTTTCCAACTTTTTTAAGCTTTTCACATAAAATAGTTACGAATCTTTGAGAAACAGGAGGTGATGAATAAGGAAATACAAGAAAACGGCATGCACATATCTTTTACATAATCAGAAACCGGAGAAAGGATATGCACTTTATTTTCCTGAAAACTGTTTAGCTTCATAACAACCAAGCAGAAAGTACATACTCAGCTTTGCCGGTTAAACAGCTACTCAGATGCTTCTGTCCCAAATCCATACAGCAATTCTATTTCATATATGGTATAATGTAGCAACGAGGTGAGATTATGGCATTAGATGGATTACTGCTTCACCAGGTACAGAAGGAGCTTCACGAATTTCTGCCTGCCAAGCTGACAAAACTACAGCAGATCAGCGATACGGAGCTGCTGTTTACCATACGGACAACAAAGGGTACACGCAGACTGATGATATCCCTGCATAGCGTATATAACCGCATTAACCTGACACAGGAGTCCTATACAACCATGGAAACTCCGAACAATTTTCTTATGCTGCTGAGAAAGCAGATCGATGGAGGAATCCTTCGTTCTCTGGAACAGGTAGGACTTGACCGTGTTCTGCATATGGTCATTGAAGCCAGAGATGAGCTTGGCGATATTCATGACCGCCATTTATATATTGAGCTGATGGGAAAATATGCGAATATGATTCTGGTTGATGAAGACGGACGCATTCTGGATGCCCTCAAGCGCATACCGCCTTTTGAAAACAACCGGCGTACCATTCATCCGGGAGCCGTATTCCAGCTTCCTGCACCGCATACAGGAAAGCAGGATCCCTTTCACTACGATCATATCGATCTGCAGGAATCCTTTACCAAACAGTTTCACGGCTTTTCGCCTTTACTATCAAAGGAAATGCAGTACCGAATGGCGAACGGCCAGTCCTTCGATGAGGTTATGCAGCTGATTGCTGCCTCTGATCAGCTCTTTCTAAGCGATGTTGCGGATAAGACATATTTCCACTGTATTCCCTTGACACATCTGGGTGTGGAAGCACGGAAATATCCATTGATGAAGGGGATGGATCTGCTGTTTTTCCAGAAAGAGGAAAAGGTTCGTATCAAGCAGCAAAGCGGAGATTTATTTCGTGCGGTACGCAAGGAGCTGCATAAGAACACATCCAAATATCCCAAGCTGCAGCAAACGCTGGAGGAAGCAATGGATTGTGAAAAGTACAGAGAATACGGGGATCTGCTGTTTGCCTATATGAGCAGTATAGAACGCGCTGAGGTCGTTACCCTGCCATCATTTGAAACAGGAGAGGATGTCAGAATACCGTTGGATATGCGCTTTGATATCAAGGGAAATGCGAACCGCTATTATCAGAAATATCATAAAAGCAAGCGCGCACAGTCCATTCTTCAGGAACAGATTGCGCTGTGTGAAAAGGAAATCCGTTATTTTGAGTCCATGGAGGTACAGCTGGAACAGGCAACCGTGCAGGATGCTATGGAGATACGTGAAGAGCTTGCCAGACAGGGCTATGTCAAGGCTGCCAGAACACGGATTCGCAAGAAAAAGAAGCAGGAGCTTCCGCATTATGAAACCTTTGTCTTTGATGATGTGCTTGTTTATGTCGGCAAAAACAATTTACAAAATGATTATGTTACCTGGCGGTTAGGGAAAAAAAGCGATACCTGGCTGCATGCCAAGGATCTGCATGGTGCCCATGTCGTCATAACATGCGAACATCCAAAGGAAGAAATACTGCGCAATGCCGCTATGCTTGCCGCCTGGTATAGCAACGGCCGTTATTCCTCCAGCGTCCCTGTGAATTACTGCAATATTCGGCAGCTGAAGAAAATACCCGGCAATAAGGGCAGCTTCGTTTCCTTATCCAGCTACAAAACGATTTACATTGATCCGGAACCTGCCGGTATCCAACGGCTGATGGATGAGCATCTGACAACACAGAAAAAGCATTAGAATTCCGATAATGTAAATATAAAAAAGCTGCGCACGCATGATATCACATTGCACGCAGCTTTTTTCATATGCTGATAACTATTACCATAGGATTAGTATTTCTGCCAATACTTGCGAAAGATTTGAATACCGGCAAATACGATGAGCTCTACAAGGAATATCCCCAGTGCAATGCCCATCAGATCCCATGGCAGAATATAATCTGTTGCCGCCTTCCCCATCATTACAATGGAAGGAGAAAGCATATAGCTGAAGAGCCCGTTATTGATAACGTACAGGCCCGCAAGAATCAGCAATACCACCTGTGCAAGCTTAGGAAGAAATTCCTGCAGAATCAGAAATGCAGTAAGAATTACCAGACCAAGCGCCAGATAAACCATAACTCCCTGTAATACACTATCCCATATAAAATATCCGCGTACGCCTTCTCCTATGCCGATAAATACTGCACTCAGCAGCGCACTCAGCAAATAAGCTCCGATTACCAGCCTTATGCGCTCCTTCGCATTCTGCTGACATTCCCTATACAGATAGAGAAGAAAGCAGGAAAACAGAATCCAGGATAAGGCTACAGAAACCTGATCAACAAAGAAAAGACTATAGGCAATACAGGCAAGCATCATCCCTATTGTCATATATTTATATGATTGCTTCATCAAATGAGCACCTTTCCGATACCTATTGAAAGTTATCTATGTATGGATACTATACCATATTTCATATAGCAGGACAATAGGCAAAGCCTAATACCCGCATTCCGTTTTCATCCTGTTTTTATTTTTCCCTACATGTCTTCATCCTCCTGCCGATTTTTAAACAGGGAAAAGAAAAAGGACACAAACATGTTACTTAATCATTTAATAGATTTCTGATTATCTCTTTAGGTTTTCTTATATGCCGGTATAGCTCGTAACTTGGGGCTTTTCCGGCACTTTTCCTATCGGAAGAACCTCACAAACATTTTTATTACCCCTCATGTTTCCGCTCTCAAACGTAGTACAAACAGTAGTACATTCTACGCACTGCTTTATGCGGCTTGGGCTTCCTGGGCGCTCTCTGGCGCAGGCTGTGCGTTGACTGCTGCGGCGGGCTGTGCCTGGGCTTGCAGCCGTTCCATTTCCTCCTGTGCGGA
>OAVH01001115.1_pt1 | contig 16192 bp, 17 predicted proteins | sample 1495281 | NCBI WGS metagenome assembly OAVH01 (sample SAMEA2580082, study PRJEB22360) | human gut metagenome | biome: human gut; feature: human-associated habitat; material: faeces | place: Denmark | collected 2008/2010
TTCTCTATTTACTTCGTTTATATAATAGGAACAAATAAAACTTACAGTTCCATTACAGTTTAGTAACATAAGCCGAAGAACCCGCTGCCTATGCTAAAATATACCCGCAGGGCACCTTACCCGCAGGGGATTCTACCCATGGGGCACATATATTGTGCAGGAAGCAGGATACAGGCTGAAGGAGATAAAGAGTATGATGAGCAGAGACCTGATGAGACAGCAACCGACAAAACCGATGATTCTGAAAAACTGCACAATCTGTAAACAGATCATCAGTATGCGAAAAATTCTGATTATGGCCGGAATCATGCTGGCATTTATTATCAGCACCTATCTGTTTTGATACTGGTTGATTTCCTGCATAAAACGTGTTAAACTTTCTCGTATCCATACAGTAAGATTCTCCGCTGGTGCTGCTCATCCGGGTATCACAGTGGAGTTTTCTTCTTTTGGATAAAGAATCTTAACGATTCTTACGATTTTATGAGTTTTAATACAAACGTTATAAGTTGTGCTATAATGTGATTACAGAAACAAGAGGAAAGAGATTTTGCATGTAAGGGGTGAGATACCATGAATGAGGAGAAGCTTTCACCGCCGAATGGCGTGGAAGAACATAATTTGAGGGAAAAGACAGAAATGGAACAGGATACAGGAAACTATACTTATGACTTCTTTACGTTCCGCAATGTATTACTTAGTGCGGTTGTACTGGGTGTCATAATCCTTATAATTTCGCTGGTTCGCTGAGCCGTTGCCTATGCAAAATCCCTTAGAGGAAGCAAATGCTTCCTTTTTTTCAGCCTGCTAAAGAGGTTTATCAATTCCTTAATAAAAAACGAATGAAATAATTCCATCCGTCTTATCAGTTATCCTAAAAAATGAATATGTATATAAATAAAAACGCTTACTTATATAGTATACCATAAATAGTATGTAACTATAAGACTGTTTTTGTGCTTTTTTTATTCTATACTGTAATTAGGAGGAGTGCATACCACGATAAGCTAACATGAGAAACAGAATGAAAAGTTAAATTTCTTTTGTATATCACTATCCAGCTATGATTTAACCGAACGAAGATATGTGTCAAAATTTACAGCTATTATGATGGTTCAATCCGGTTGTATTCAGGTATTTCCCGAATCATTTACAAACATAGCTCAGGTTTTATAAAAAAGGAGGAATCACATTATGAAGGATTCTATAGTTACATTTGATAGTGTTGTATTTAACAAGGACGACAAAACATTTACTATTTTGGATGGTACAGAAGGAACATATTCATATACTGATATTATAAAATGTTCTGTTTTAAATGAAGATTCAAAATATCGTGGCAAAACAGAGCCTTTCCATCATCAGGTGTTGGGAGGCACTGCCTTTGTCTCCCTTATTGGAGAGCCTACTGTATATGTAGGACTAAAACTTACGATGAAGGATGAACGTACTCTTGCAATTTATATCTCCAAGGTTAAAACAGTCACAAATTCCGATAAATACAAAGAGGATCATAAAACTGCAGAGGAAATCAAAGCGTTCATTGATAAGGCAATAGCGAAATACCAGCAATAAATCTCCTTGGGTAAGTTGTATACTTACTCCTATGTACTCTTAAAGTATCCAAAAAAAAACACGCTTTTCTCTCTTGAGATTTTGCGTGTTTTTATGTTCAAGGCTGGTTCATTAGTCGCAGACCTGCTGGAATATGTTTCTAAAATCTATGAAGCATCATATATCTATATCCTGTGTACGCAAATACCAGTTAACTATAATCAGCATCCAAAACGAAATCTAAGACAATTTCATTGTCATACTCAACCTTTTTACCATTCAAATCGATTGCAGTGCCATGGTATTTAAGTATTGTTTGATCGTCCTTTCTTTTAATATCGAGCTTTATATCACATGCCTTGTACAAATTACCAATATCCTTTATGACATACTCATGCTGCATCATTACATTTGTTATTTTTAGCTCTACAGCTGCCGCAGTTGAAATACCATGCCTTTCCCCATAAGAAATATAAGGTGTTTCCAGCTTATAATCTCCTTCTTTTCCTATCCCTCCATCACCAACATGGACAATGATTTCCGGATGATAAGAGCACCATATATAGTAGTATCCGCAATACCACATAATGTAACGAGAACAATGCATGCTGTGATTATTCGTTTCTTATATTTTTTCATATCCCTTATAACCACCTTATCTTTTGCAAAATAGACTTTATCTGGCTTATTTATATTTACATCTGATTCTTCTTTCTTCTCATACTTTTTTAACACCTTCACAGAAAATAAAAGGATTCCTGTCATGTGTTAGAATAGTATTGAAATCAGCTAGATCAGCTAATCTATTCCATTTAATCCTTCTTCATAAATCCTATTATCCTAGTTAGTAAAACCGTTATATTGGGAACTTTATCATATATTGTTATAACAGTATCTATTTACACAAAACAATACACCATAGTAACCGAAGGTTGGAAAACAGGTATTCGCCGTTTTTTTAAGCATGCTGAAGAATATCAGCTTCCAACACCTGAATTTATGGAAATCAAAGATACATTCCGTGTGAACCTTTATCGTCCTGATATCGTGAAGCCGATAAAGGCCGATAAAAAACCGATAAATGATATACGACGGCAGCTCAGACTGGATTTGAAGAATCTATCATAAAGCCATCTGCATGATTCGTAAATTGTATTATAAAGAACAGAATACATTTGTAAAAAAGCAAACATTACATATTAGAATGATTCCCTTTTAAAATTTTATTGAAAATACGCAGGCAGAAGATTAACAGCTATGTAAATACTCTGAACTTCATCGGGTAAGACGGTAAGAATATATCACATGGTTATCTGTTAGAAACCAATTCTTCACACGATAATAGTAAACCCGTGGATATGTTTCCAGCCATACATCGCGAACCTCTAAAACACATAACGTATCCTCATACAAAACCAGCTTCTCATTACCCTTTGGCATCAAGGTACCTACACCTATTGTGTAAAGAATTATCACTATCCCTGGCAGTATGCGTTTTGCTTTTGCCATGCGCAGTACAAAGGTCACAAGAAGCAGCAGAATATATCCTATGTACATCCACTGCTTCGGAAAGACACGCAAAGAGTATCCCATTTTATTTAAGACAGCAAGCAGTATAAAATACAGAACCGGCAACAGCCATAACAGCAGATAACAAAATGAACGTATACGTGTAATAGGATCCTTTTTCATATGCCTGCCTCCATTTCTGCTCAGTCCGACCTTGCCTTCATGATGTCTATAGTAAGCTGTTACGCTTCGTAGCTCGTAATAAATGTTAATAAGAAATCAACCCATAAGATATGAAAAGAAATACACAATGATAGCATATATCATAAATATACATTTCAAATAATTCGCATCCCTGAATTTCAGCTGTGAATCATAGCGCAATATTTTATGATACCTTCCTTTATTCATTTTACAAGCCTCCTATTATGCCGGCAACATTTCCTTACGCTTACTCAAAGAAATTCATTTTGCTTAGCTTGCAATACTGTGCAACACCGGACAACAGGACTTCTTCGTCAAAATCAAAGTCATGCGCATGCAAAGCAATTCCCGTCCCTGTCCCAAGGAAAAAGAATACACCGGGAACCTTTCGCTGATAATGCGCAAAATCCTCGGAAATCATTTCCGGTTCCTCCAGCAATACGATATCCGGATCCATGCTACACACCTGATCCACCAGCGCAGCATCATTCATAACAGCCGGATAGCCGCTATTGATATCAAAGGTAAAGCCTGCTCCCTGCTCCTCGTAGGTCTTCGCAAGCTCAAACATATGCTGCTTCATATACTGATAGGTTTCATCCTGAAAGGCGCGCAGTGTTCCCTCCAGTCGTGCATGATTCGCCACTACATTGCGTACAGTTCCACTTTTTAACAGTCCGAAACGCAACAGCCGGTAGGTTTCTGGTGACAGCTCTTCCTTTTCCATTTTATACAAATCAAGCAAATAGCGCGCCGCGATTTCCATGGCATCAATGCCTTCCTTATACTTAGCCGCATGTGCACTCTTGCCTGTAATGTCAATGTTTACCTCACTGGAACGGGCCATAAATTCATTTTTGCGTGTTGCAATGACTCCTTTATCCAGCATCGGCCATACATGAAAGCCGAAAATACGCCTGATACGATACTGTTCAAATATACCGCTTTTACACATCGGTTCTGCACCACCCGGGGTTTCCTCTCCCGGCTGAAAAATGAGAACCACGTTATGCGGAAGCTCCTTATAATAGGTAGACAGCTGATGTGCAAATTCCAGCAGCATCGCCATATGTCCGTCATGTCCGCAGGCATGCATACAGCCCTCATGACGGGAAGCAAAAGATCTTCCAGTAGCCTCAGTAACCGGCAATGCATCCATATCACTGCGAAATGCTATACTATCTGCCCTTCCCGCATCAAAAAAAGCAACCACACTGCTTGGAATTGGTGAGCTTACTGTACAGGGAAGCTCCCTGAGAGCCTCTTGTATATACGCCTGTGTTTTTGGCAGGTTTAATTCCAGTTCCGGAATCTGATGCAAATCTCTGCGAAATGTCCTTATTCTTTCCAACATATGCTTCATCCTCCCTGTTTCATGTTATGTCTATTATATAGGAAACCATCCCTCATGTAAATATTTTCATTTTATGAAATCAAATCACATTATTTTCATAAAACGGTTGTAATTTATCTTGAATAGTGATATGATACAGAAAAATAGATAGAGGCGCGGGAGCGACTACATCAGCTGGAGTCGGCAGACACCTGACAGCTGGTTTCAGCAATTCCGCCGAACTGCAGTCTTAGGCATAGGATTGTGGTGGGCTTATGAAGAAGATTCATAAGACTGTCTACCATCAGTAGATGTGCTATCATTATTGTCATAGGGTGAACTACAATGTCAGTAAGGGTGCATACTCCTGCTGGCATTTTTTAATGAGGTGATGGAAATGAGTAAAAAGGTATTGGAAATTTCGGGAGTTTCCGTGGAACAACTGGCAAATGCGTGCGGTACTCCGTTATATGTGTATGATGAAAATAAAATCACACAAAAAATGAGTCAGTTTCATGAGCTGTTTCAGAGTGAGGATTTTGAAACTGAGGTATTGTATGCCTCTAAGGCATTTTCCTGCAAGGCAATCGTTCAAATGGCTGCCATACATGGGCTTTGTCTGGATGTCGTCAGTGGTGGTGAGTTGTATACTGCCATGCAGGCAGGCTTTCCCATGGATAAAATTTATTTCCACGGAAATAACAAAACCTGGGATGAGCTGATCATGGCGCTGGAGGCCGGTGTTGGCTGTATCGTGGTGGATAATGCAATGGAGTGTGAGCTGCTGGTAAAAGCTGCCGCCAGAGTAGGCACAGCAGTGCGTACTCTGATCCGGGTAAATCCGGGGGTGGAAGCCCATACGCATAAATATATCGTCACCGCCCATCTGGATAGCAAATTTGGGATTTCCATCAGCCGTATGGAGGATATCCGGGATATGATCCATACCCTGACCAGTATTCCGAATATCACCTTTGAAGGCTTTCATTCCCATATCGGGTCGCAGATATTTGATAAAGAGGCATATGTCGCTGAAATTCAGACTCTGATGAAATTTGTGGATGATATGCAGAAGCGCTACGGCATCAAAACGACTGCCCTGAACCTGGGAGGCGGCTTTGCGGCCTACTATACAAGTGAGGATCATCCGATTCCACTGCAGGAGGTTTGTCAGACAATTCTGAATACATGCAAATGGGAACGGGAACGATACCATCTGCCGATTCGTAAGCTAATGATTGAGCCGGGACGAAGCATTGTGGCAGAGGCAGGCTCCACCCTGTATCGCATCGGATATCAGAAGCAGACGGAAAACAAAAAATATATTTTCGTGGACGGCGGTATGTCGGATAACATCCGCCCTGCACTCTATCAGGCTGCCTATGCCTGTGATATCGCAAACCGCATGGATGAGGAAAAAAGCGAAACGGTCACGGTTGCCGGTAAGTGCTGTGAATCAGGAGATATCCTGGTGGAAAATGCTTTACTGCCGCACGCACAGACGAATGATCTGCTCATCCTGTATACCACCGGTGCCTATGGCTACAGCATGGCAAGCAATTACAACCGTCTTGGCAGACCGGCAGTCGTGTTTGTAAAGGATGGAAAGGTGCGCTATGTAGTAAAACGCGAAACGTATGAGGATATGTGCAAGCTGGAATGTGATGAGGAAATTAAAGTATGAATGTTGTAGAGAAGTATGGAGGGACAAGCGTTGGTACGATTGAACAGATCAAAGCCATCGCAGCGCATGCGGCCAAATGTAAGGCACGAGGAGATAACCTGGTCATCGTGGCCAGTGCCATGGGGAAAACAACGAATAAGCTGATCGCTATGGCAAACGAAATCGGAGAGCACGTCAATGAGCGGGAGCTGGATTCCTTGCTGTCAACCGGAGAGCAGAGGACGATTACCCTGCTTGCTATGGCAATCGACGCGTTAGGTGTTCCGGCAATTTCCTTGACCGGATATCAGTGCGGCTTCATAACCAGCCACCATCATTCCCATGCCCGCATAATGGATATAGATATCACCCGGCTCAGGCAGCACCTCGATGACAACAGGGTTGTTGTGGTTGCGGGCTTTCAGGGAGCGAATGAGTATGGGGATATCACAACACTTGGACGTGGGGGAAGTGATACAACGGCGGTTGCACTTGCGGCAAAGCTGGGCTGGGAATGTCATATCTTCACAGATGTTAACGGTGTGTATACCATTGACCCCAGAATGTATCCGCATGCGAAACGTTTGCAGGAAATCACATATAATGAAATGATGCAGATGGCCTGTCTTGGTGCAGGCGTACTGGAAACAAGAAGTGTAGAGCTGGCCAGTAAATACAATGTGAAATTATTTCTGGGAAGAGCATTAGAGGAGAATTTAAACAAAGGAACGTATATTATGGAAAAAACGAAGCATCTCGAAGATATGCCAATCACCGGTATCAGCATCAAAGAAGATTATGCAATTATGAGGGTAAATGATCTGCCCAACGATGGAAAGTTTCTGAATTCGCTGTTTGCGATGATATCCGAGCTGGATATCAATCTGGATACGATATCCCAGCAGCTGACACACGATGGCAAGGTCAATTTCGCCTTCTATTGCAATAAACAGCAATCGGATGTAATTTTGAAAAACATTGACCGTCTGCATTCCCGCTATCCCATCTCCCGTCTGCTCGGCTTTGTCAAGCTGTCCATTGTCGGAGTAGGTATCTCCACACACAGCGGTATTGCCGCAAAGGTATTGACGACATTAAGCGATCACAATATCCGTTATTATCAGATTACCTCCAGTGAAATATCCATATCTCTCACGATTGAAGAGAAGGATAAGCTGAAGGCTGTCGAGGTATTGGGAAAGGCATTTGACCTATGATTCCGGTAACGAAATATCACGGCTGTGGAAATGATTTCATCATAACCGACTGGGAGAGGGTTATGAACTGCGATATCGAAGACTTTGTCGTTAAGGTCTGTGACCGGCATACCGGTATTGGCGCAGATGGCTGCATTCTCGTAAAGCAGCATCCATTGGAAATGGTATTCTATAACGGAGATGGCTCCCGCGCACCGATGTGCGGAAACGGTATCCGCTGCTTTGCGAAATACTGCTATGATGAAAGAATAGAAACAGCCGAGGAATATGATGTAGAAACCTTGGCTGGCAGAAAGCATGTGACGAGGGTATCCCTTGATCCGTTTCAGGTACGTATTGATATGGGTACCTGGGATGATGATCCCAAAAGCATACAGGTGGAGGGTCAAAGTGAGCCGATTATGGACTATAAGCTAACGGTAGGAGATACCAGTGTCTCTGTATACAGCTTCTTTATGTCCACGGTACACACCGTCGTTTTTGTCTCTGATGCCTTTGCCTTTGATTACAGCGATATCGGTAAGAAAATCTGCCATCACCCATTATATAAGGAACAGACAAATGTCAATTTTGTGGAAATTGCAGATGTGAATACATTAAGAATGGTAACGTATGAACGCGGTGTCGGTATGACGCTTGCCTGCGGTACCGGCGCCTGTGCAGCAGCCAGAATTGCATATGAGAAAAAGGGCTGTGCATCGAAGCTGCGTGTTCTGTTAAAGCGTGGAGAGCTGCATATCAAGATCGATGATCAGCAGCATGTCCACATGTTTGGTCCTGCGGAAAGGATCCTGAAAGGAGAATTTGCATATGTTTGATGTAAAAGGAAGTATTGTCGCGTTGGTAACTCCGTTCCATGAGGATGGAAGCGTTAATTTTGAGAAGCTGAAGGAAATTCTGGAATGGCATGTGGAAAGCGGAACCGATGGTATTCTTGTTCTGGGTACTACCGGTGAATCCAGCACCATGACACATGAGGAGGATGACGCCGTGGTGGAATGCACCCTGCAGACGATTAAGGGAAGGATTCCTGTTATCGTAGGAAGCGGGTCCAACTGCACACAGACTGCTGTTGAAAAGAGTAAAAAATATGCCGATATGGGGGCAGATGCACTGCTTGTGATTTCCCCCTATTACAACAAGGCCAATGCGCAGGGAATGATTGCCCACTTTACTGCGGTTGCGGACGCTGTGGACAAACCGGTTATTCTATATAATGTTCCAGGCAGAACCGGCTGCAGCATCAATGAGGAGGCTGTCAAAGTACTCAGCAAGCATCCAAATATCTGCGGTATCAAGGAAGCGAGCGGAAACATTGCATATGCCGCAAGCATAGCACGTTACCTCAGCGATGATTTCGTTATGTTCAGCGGAAATGATGATATGGTCATTCCTCTGCTGGCTCTGGGAGGAAGCGGTGTTATTTCCGTATGGGCGAACATCATGCCGAAGGAAGTACATGAAATGGTGCACAATTACCGAAACGGCAACACCGATGCGGCGCTTGCGACACAGCTCAACTGTCTCGATCTGATTCATGCGCTGTTTATCGAGGTCAATCCGATTCCTGTAAAAGAGGCTTTAAATATGATGGGCAAGGGCGTCGGCGGCTATCGTCTGCCTTTATGTGAAATGAGTGAGGATCACCGTCAGGCACTGCTCACACAAATGAAAGAGGCCGGCCTATGTTAAATGTACTTGTTGTCGGCTATGGAAACATGGGGAAAATGATTGTGGATACCATCGGACAAAGTGATGATATGAGGGTTGTGATGATTGCGGATGGAACCAATCATCCCGATCTGTCCACGCTTCAGGAGCAGGTGGATATCATCATTGACTTTTCCCATCCGGATAATCTGACGTGGATCAAGCCGTTTGTATTGAACCATCCATGTGCATATATCTGTGGTACGACCGGACATAATGATCTGCAAAGACGGCAGGTAGAAGAGCTGAGCAGTGTTGCCCCGGTTGTATTTCAGGCAAACTTTTCTCTTGGAATCGCCGTATTCCAGGAGGTTCTGCAAATGATTACCCCAATGCTGGAGGAAAGCTTTGATATCGAGGTTGTGGAAAAGCACCATAACCAGAAGCAGGACGCGCCAAGTGGTACCGCAAAAATGCTGGTAGCTGCCATGAACAGGGAGCATACATACCGGGAGGTACACGGACGAAACGGGTTTGTGGGAAAACGTCAAAAGGAAATCGGTATCCATGCCGTCCGTGGAGGAACGGTTGCGGGAGAGCACGATGTTTACTTTTTCGGGGATGATGAAATCTTTGAAATCAAGCATACTGCCAACAGCCGTAAAATCTTTGTTAACGGAGCATTGCGGGCTGCCCGCTTTGCGGCTGCACAGAAGCCGGGTATGTATACCATGAAAGATATTCTGTTCGCATAAGGAGGAAGACATGAACGCTAATGAAATCATCGCATTTATACAAAATGCCGAAAAAAAGACACCGGTAAAGGTGTATATCAAGGAAAAACGGCCTGTTGACTTTCCGGACTGTCAGGTTTTCGGTGCAGCAGGAAAGGTCGTATTTGGCGATTGGAAGGTAATTGCGCCCATTCTGGAAGCAAATCAGGATGCCATAGAGGACATTGTGATCGAAAACGATTGCCGCAATTCCGCTGTTCCACTGCTGGACAAAAAATACATCAATGCGCGCATTGAGCCAGGGGCTGTGATACGCGATCAGGTGGAAATCAAAGATAATGCCGTCATCATGATGGGAGCCATCATCAATATCGGTGCAATCATCGGAGAAGGAACCATGATCGACATGGGCGCCGTGCTGGGCGGCAGAGCAACGGTTGGCAATCATTGTCATATCGGTGCAGGCGCAGTCCTTGCGGGCGTTATAGAGCCGGCGAGTGCAACACCTGTCATTGTTGAGGATGATGTATTGATCGGTGCAAATGCCGTCGTGATTGAGGGTGTGCATATCGGAAAAAATGCTGTAGTTGCGGCAGGTGCTGTGGTTATTGAGGATGTTCCTGCCAATGCTGTTGTCGCAGGCTGTCCGGCACGCGTTATCAAGCAAAAGGATGCAAAGGCGGCAGAGAAAACCGAGCTGGTGGATGCTCTGCGAAGTCTGTAATACACGTATAAAGAAAACGGACATATTCTGTTCGTTTTTTTATGATGCGCCCGACTTTTTAGCTTAACCCTATGATAATATACCCTATGATAATATACCCTATGATAATTTAGAGGGGACACTAATTCGTACGGTAATTTAGAAATTCCTTTTTTAAGAAATTACGGAACACAAAAGCTATTTACTAATAAAATCCCGATATGAAGCTGAAACGATTTGTAATCACCCGTTATGATTTGGATACCGGAGCTCATATGTGCTATAATATCCAGGTATTATAGGAGGTAGTTTATGAAACGTTCCCTATCGTGGCTGGAGCTGCTATGGTATTTGCCGCTTTATATTATCAGTGTATACTTTAATTTAAACTCTGTTATCATTCTTGCTATCGTGCTGATTGGTTATACGATATCGCATTATCATAAATATTCCATCAGTGAGGCATATCGTGAAAATTACAGGAAATCCTTTCTATTTGTCCATACGAAGGATACACCGGAAACATTGCAGATCAGCAGCATCTGGGGCATTTTGTTTTCTGCGGTTTGTTGTATCTATTTCTTTATGCACGATACAACCGCCGGTATATACAGTCTGCTTCCTACCGCTATTCCCCTGCTTTTGTTCATCTACATCCGCATAAAAAGAAAAGCACACTGATTACTGTGTCAGTATCCAGTGTGTTATGTCCTGATTCATGACTCTTTGTACCTGAGAGTCTTTTTCTTTTGTATAGAGACTGTTCTGTAACAGAGAGAGCAGATTGCTTTTTTCATACAGCTCCATCAATGTAATGGATGGCTTTTCCTTTATATAGGAGGAGCTTCGCAGCTGGGATGCATTCATTGCACATAGGATTTGTTTTACATACGTGTCATAAATCCCTATACGCTCCACATCCTCACATTGTACAAGCGGAAACATACGCTGCTTTAACAATGCCTCTATCCCCTCCTGTGAGCGTACAAGCTGCAGAAATGCGAATACAGCATTGGGATAGCGGGTCGCTTTGTTCACCATAAACCCATATACATCCAGAACAGGACGCAGGGTGGTATCCTCATAAGCGGGCATTGGAGAGAAGCGCAGATGCATGGAGGCATAGGCATTGGATTGTGAAAAGGATGTATCATTCATAAGCAATCCGCTCACATAGCGTCCATCCTCATAAAACGCCGCATCATCCAGGGTATCATCATGCAGACGCAGGACTTCATGAAAGCTACGGTAACGGTGCAGCCGCTCACGAAATTCCTGATTCTTTATAACTTCATTTTTCGGTATTGCCGCATCCTCTTCATCCTCCTTGTCAAAAAAGAAAGGAAGAGTATAATCACGACCGCGGTTCTGGTAATACGCATCCTTTACCCCTTTCAAATTTTTGAAATCCTCAAAATCCTGCTCAGTTAATCCACGGTGGGCGGCAGTATATGTATTTTGCACATAGATCAGACCTTTTCCACTCACTGGAAAAAAGCGGTTCTGCAAGGCTGTTCGTTCAAATTCAGAGGGCCATGCATACTCCAGATGTCGCAAAATTCCGGTCAGAGGATAGGTCTGAACCGTCTCATATAGCGCATCCCAGTCACTTCGCCATACAATGTCCTGCTGGTTTAGGGACTTTTTTGTAGTGCTGATATGCAAGGCATGCTTATGCGCAGGATAGTGTTCATCCCACAGCCGCTCCAGCTCCCTTCCATAGGATTTATTTGGTACATATATTTGCAGCTGGGCATCCTGCTCGATCTCATAACGGTTTCCATCCATATGGATATCTGAGGGCTGAGAAACAGCACCGCTGCACCCCTGCATCAGAAGCACCAATACACACAACAGCAGCTTTTTCATACACATCCTCCTCGTGAAGTCAGTATAAAAATACCCTGCTGAAAAAAGTGTCGAAATCGCTTTCTTTTCTCAATTAACGATTGACATTTTTCGCCACGTATAGAATACTATACGTATAAGGGGGTTTTCACATGAACTACTTAAAACGCTTATATGAAGAGCTGGAACGCCAATGCGGGCTCCATGCGGATGAAATCTACAACTATGCTGTTCCGCAATCCTGGAATCTGTACGGCTACCGTCCGGCAAAAAGCATACGCAGCAAAGAGCTGCTTGTCCATCCGTATGAATTTTATTTGTTTACGCTTCGTCATATTTTAAAGGATGCGGATGGAAACTGGAAACAGCCGCAGAAAACGGCAGGGAAAACCTCTGATCGCTCATGGTTAAAGAACGCAAGCATATATTCCCTCATGGTTCGTACAGCTACTGCATGGGATCATGACCGGGACGACCGTCTTGTAAGTGACAATCTGTATCACCTCAATGATAACGGTACCTTTTTAAAGAGTATCCTACTGCTGCCGCTGTTAAAGCGCATGGGAATCAACACGATTCTTCTGCATCAGATTTTTCCCTTATGCAAGACACAGAATGCACATGATTATCCGGTGAAGGAGGCCGTTACCGATTTCCGTAAGCTAGATGATACACTAAAGGATAATCTGATTTCTGAGCTGTGTGCAGAGGAACAGTGTGCAGCCTTTATCGAAGCCTGCCACCTGTTGGGATTCCGTGTACTTCTTGAATACTGTCCGGGTAAGCTTGCCAGAGAAAACAGCTATTACCAAGAACATCCGGAATGGTTCTTCTGGTATGATGCAGACAGGCAAAATGCCTACCATGCGCCGCTGTGCAATGCATTGCCGCAGAACACGATTCCCTTTTCCTATGCATTAAAGGATTTCTACCGCAGTGAGGATGTCCAAAAGCATATCGCTTTATTCCAGGAAGCTCCTGCTGCACTGGCATCCTATGAGAGCCTGAAGGATATTGAATATGCACTACATACAACGATTGCACCTGCGATGGTGGATCAGATCAACGCCGGTATTCCTGTGGAACAGGATACCACCATATGGCGGTTCTATGAGGATTTCCACGCCCAGACACCAAAGGAAATACGAAAGAGTGCAAAGCCGTATCTGATGCAGGATGTTATACGCTACGACCTGCATCCGGCCAGAAAGCCAATGAGCACTCTATGGGATATGCTGTGTGAAAATATCACCTGGTATCAGCAGACGCTCGGCATTGACGGTATATATCTGGAAAAACCGTATCTGTTGCCGGAAAAGCTGCAAAAAGCCCTGGCAAAAACAGCAAGAAAGCAGAATCGCGCCTTAGCCATGATTGCGGAGGATACCGCTGCGGAAAACAGTCCGTTATGGCTGCATAAGGGCTATGATGCCATATCCGGCAGCGGTGCCTATGAGGAAAGTGATTTATGGAATTTTAAATTTCACAGCTTCAGCTATCGTCTCAAGGGTAATGTATGTCCGATGTTTGCAGCTTGTGAAGCCCACGATTCCCGCCGTATCACCAGTGTGGAGGGTAATACAGGAACAATCATGCTCACCGTCATGAATCAGTTTTTACCAAACGGAATCCCGTTTATGATGAATGGTGTGGAATGCTTTGAGGTACAGCCAATGCAGCTCAGTGAATACGGTGATCCTAAATATCTGAATATATTGCCAAAGGAGGATGCACGTCATCATAAGCAGGCTTATCTTGATGAATACTGGTTCAATTACCGAAGCAGTGATTTGCCGGTTCTCCCTTCCCTGCTGGAAAAAACAAGTGCGATCCGGCAGAATTATCTGGAGGCTATTACAAATCCGGATGCATGTATTCCTGTCTGGTTTGATTCCCCCAGAGATTATGGAATCGGCTTTACCTACATATGTGAGGACAGAGCGCTGCTTGTTGTATGCAATACCAATGTACATGACAGCGTACAGCTGCATATTCATACAGAGAATATGATTTGTGAGCTTCCGTTCGCTCCACGTTCAATAAAACAGATTTTTTCCACAAAGGATCCGTATATGCATGATATTCAAATGGACAGCTTCCAGAACATTCCTCTTGCATTTGATCCGGGTGAAGTTAAATTTATACAATTAAAGCCGGAAAGCCTGTAATATTATACATGGACTTCCGGGCTTTTCTTTCCCTTGCATATCCGCTATAATAGGCATAGGTGATTAGCATGTACAGAATAAAAGACGATACAATGGCAGAGCTGGAAATCAAAAAAAGCCGTTTTCTTTGTTATTTACATAAGAGCTTTTCAGAAGCAGATGCCAAGGATTTTATACAGAAAATAAAAAAGCTGCATCCCAATGCACGGCATCACTGCTATGCGTTTATCATTGGTGAGCATAACGAGCTGCAGCGAAGCAACGATGACGGAGAGCCGCAGGGTACTGCCGGTGTTCCTATGCTGGAATGTCTTGCCAACCGTAAGATGCAGGATACGATAGCTGTAACCGTACGGTATTTTGGCGGCATTAAGCTGGGGGCAGGTGGTTTGATCCGCGCATATGCAAAAAGTGTCTCCCATGCGCTGGATCAGGCAGTGATTACACAAAAGCAAAAACGCCTAGTTTACCGTATGACCTTCAGCTATGAGCTGATTGGAAGGCTTGACCATTATTTCCGACAGAACGATGTGGCGGTACTGGATAAGGACTATGGGGAACAGGTAACGTATTTATGGATGTGCAGAAAGCCGCTGGATGATGATATATCAGAGCTCACAAACGGCCGTTATCTTCCGGTCTATGTGGAGGAACGCGCTGTCGATGTTGAAGTGTAAAAAAAGCGTGTGAGATATTGTGATATTGAGCGAAAGGATTGACGCTGACGCTATACAGGTATAATCTTATAGCGAAAGAAGGAATATGCATGAACACTTTACATAGATTTCTTACCTGCATGACAGGAGAATTTGATAATGCAGAGCAAATCAAACAACAGCACGATGCAGGAGCGATCACACATCCCTACGCACACCATATCAATACCGTGATGAATGAGCGTATTCAGCATCTGCCAGCAAATTTCCCCGGTTATTTTCTGCTGGAGGAAAGCTATTATACACAAAATGGCGCTACCAATGCACAGCCTCACCTTTTTCTCTTTACACTGAATGAGGAAGGCAACGTAACCTTAACCTCCTATGATATGCCGCAGGAGTATACGAAGGAAGACTTTACCGCAAGCAATCCGGATTTAAAGCTGGATTACCTAAGCCTAAAAAAGAGTGAAAAATTCACACCGATGGTATATGAAGAGCATGATGGTGTATTCACTGGAAGCAGTATCAGCATGTTTACACCGGTACTGAAATTCATTCTACACGAAACCACTGGAGCAGATCAGCTGGAGGTAGAGGAAGCTATGGAAATGAATGGCAGGAAAACCTTTGGATTTGACGGGCCTATCATTTATAAGCGGATGCAGGATATTGAAAAGCAGGTAACTACAGAGCAGGAAAATAAAAAGTAATGTTTTACCATTATAAATACATGAAAGAGACGATATCATACATCTATGATTCATCTCTTTCTTTTTTCACCGTATTCGTATATCAGTGGATAGCATATGTATGATTTATAACAAAAAGAAGAATAAAAGCTTGAGCTGTTTCTCACCTGAAAACACATAAAAGGAGCTACAATATATATGCTTTTATAGCAAAAATAAAAATATAAGCCTGAGTTCTTTCTCATTTGAAGGTACATAAAA
>OAVH01001133.1_pt1 | contig 15982 bp, 10 predicted proteins | sample 1495281 | NCBI WGS metagenome assembly OAVH01 (sample SAMEA2580082, study PRJEB22360) | human gut metagenome | biome: human gut; feature: human-associated habitat; material: faeces | place: Denmark | collected 2008/2010
CAGACTGCGTTGACGAGCTGATATTCAAAGTCATCAACGCCCCTATAAAGAAACTCAAAGTAGTGATGTAGGAGGTTGGCGATGTATGACAAGGAATTTGCCGAACTCGTAAAGGTGGCGGTGGAAAAACTGAAAGAGGATACCGTCTATGAAATGATAAAACGCAGCGAGGGTTATCAAGAGGAAAGCGGTGCAAGGGCTTTGGCGGAGCAACGCTACGGGGAACTTGACCTGACGAAAGAACAGAGAAAGGTCTGCGATGCTTTTTTAGATTGCAGGGATGGGCAGAACTTGGAATACGCCGATTATTCTTATTTGGCAGGTCTGTTCGATGCGTTCCGCATAATGGCGGTCATCTTCCCCGACAGGTGGGATATGGAACAGGTGCAGAAAGCCCTGAACCCCGATTAAAACTAAATATAGAAACGATACATAGCCGATTGGTGTAGTTTATTAAAAACAGCCAGTCGGCTTTTTTTATTGCCCTGAATGTTACATAGCCACTCTGACAAAGTGGCTAAATCTATGAGAAAGGAGGACGCAGCTATGTCAAATTGCAAAGTGATTGCTTTAACCAATCAGAAAGGCGGCGTGGGCAAAACCACAACGGCGGTCAACTTAGGCGCTGGTCTTGCACGTCAGGGCAAAAAGGTACTGCTCATTGATGCAGACGCACAGGCAAATCTCACGATGGCTCTGGGATATAACCGACCAGATGAATTGCCTGTTACGCTTTCTAACGTGATGCAGGACATCATAGACGATAAACCCGTTGACATTTCACAGGGGATTATCCGAAATGGCGAGGGCGTTGATTTACTCCCATCCAATATCGAATTGTCGGGATTTGAAGTCAGGCTTATCAATGCCATGAGCCGTGAGCGTATTCTGAAAACCTATGTAAACGAGGTTAAGAAGAATTACGACTATGTGCTTATCGACTGTATGCCGAGCTTGGGCATGATACCCATCAATGCTCTGGCGGCGGCTGACAGCGTGGTTATCCCAATGCAGCCCCATTATCTTTCTGCCAAAGGTTTAGAGCTGTTGCTTCGCTCCGTATCAATGGTCAGGCGGCAGATAAACCCAAAGCTGCGGATTGACGGCATCTTAATGACGATGGTAATGCCCCGCACGAACATTTCCAAAGAAATCACGGCAACCGTGAAAGGTGCATACGGACAGAAAATCAAAGTCTTTGATACCGAGATACCCCATTCCATCCGTGCGGTGGAAGCTACCGCAGAGGGCAAGAGTATTTTTGCCTACGACAAAAGCGGCAAGGTAGCCGCAGCTTATGAGCAGTTCTCTAAGGAGGTGGCAGAGCTTGGCGAGAAGCAGAGAAAACAAAATCGAGCTGACCGCTTACGATGACCTGTTCCAGACGGACGAAAGCCGTGCAGAAGCAGGTTTGAGCAAGATACGGGATATTCCCATATCGGAGATTGACGAGTTTCCAGACCATCCGTTCAAGGTTTTGATGAATGAGGATATGGAGCAGCTTGTCGAGAGCGTGAAGCGAAACGGCGTAATGACGCCTGCTACTGTCCGTCTGAAAGAGGACGGGCGGTATGAGCTGATAAGCGGTCACAGGAGGAAAACGGCTTGCGAGCTTGCAGGGCTTGAAACGCTGAAATGCGAGGTCAAAGAACTGACCCGTGATGAAGCGATTATCGTAATGGTAGAAAGCAACCTGCAAAGGTCTGTTATTCTGCCGAGCGAGAAAGCCTTTGCCTATAAGATGCGGCTTGAAGCGATGAAGCGGCAAGCAGGCAGACCTACAAAAGAAAATTATTCCCCAGTGGGTAATAATTCTGAGTTTGCTACTTCTAGTGATGAACTTGCCGAGAAAGTAGGCGAAAGTAAAAATCAGATTTTCCGCTATATCCGTCTGACCGAGCTTGTGCCCGAAATCCTGCAAATGGTTGATGACAGGCAGATTGCTTTCCGTCCTGCGGTGGAGATTTCCTATCTTTCCGAGGAACAGCAATACACCCTGCTTGAAGCCATGCAGTACAATGACGCTACCCCGTCTTTGGCACAGGCTATCAAAATGAAGAAGTTTCACCAAGACGGAAAGCTCACGGACGAGGTTATCCAGAGCATCATGGAGGAAGAAAAGCCAAACCAAAAGGAGAAGCCTGCTTTCCGTGATGAACGGATAACCAAGCTCATACCGAAGTCCGTACCCAGAGGGCAGGAAGCTGACTTCGTGGTAAAGGCGTTGGAATATTACAACCGCCATTTACAGCGGAACAAGGCTCACGAAAGGTAAGCCGCACACCGAGGGAGGGGTCTGCCCGTTGGAGGATAGCCATATTTTTTTCGCTGTCCCCCTCTCCACACCTCACCCCCTTGATACTGCCAGTAACTAACCGAAAAAAGAGAAGATATAAGCTGTCCAAAACGGGCGGCTTTTTTCGGTCATTCAGGCATGATTTTTAACAACCCAACAGGAGGTATCTATGAAATTTTCAAAATTATTCAAAAAGGCTGCGGCTGTTGTGATGGCTGCGGTCACGGCGGTGTCGGTACTGCCTGCGGCCACGGCATTTGCCGCAGGCGATATCGGCACAATCAGCTTTACCCACACCTATGACGCCAGCGGAAACGCCATGCGGTACAATTCGAGTGCCAATATCGGCGGTTATACCGCAGGCGGCACAGGCAATTACAAGTACCGTATGTATGTTGACGGGGAAACGGCGTTCTGTATCCAGCCGGGAGTTCCCCTAAAGACAGGCAACACTCTGGCGAAAGCGTCCTCGGAAACTTGGAATGCCCTCTCCGCCAACCAGAAAAAAGCGGTCGGGCTTGCCCTGCTCTACGGCTATCAGGGCAACCGAAACAGTCTTACGGGCAGCGATGATGAAAAATGGCTTGCCACCCAGACCCTTGTGTGGGAGTTTGTTACGGGATGCCGTGAAGACACAGGCTCATATCATCAGACAAGCCCCACGGTTTACAGCCTGCATTTTGGCTCTAATTATGCCAACAGCGGGGCAAGGGCGGCTTATGACCAGATTGTTTCGCTGATGGGCAGGCACAGCACCATCCCAAGTTTTATGTCGGGCGGTAAAAACGATATTACAAAGGAGCTTGCCTATAAGGACGGGGAATACAGCCTTACGTTTACGGATAAGAACAACGTCCTCTCAGAGTATTCCTTTACCAGCTCGGACAGCAGCGTAAAGGTATCAAAGTCTGGGAACAAGCTCACGATTGCGTCCAAAAAGGCGATTGACGGCAAAGCAAGGATTACGGCAACGAGGAACAACACGCCGACAGTCGGCAGCGGGGCGAAGATGATTGCCTACGGCGACCCGAACCTGCAGGATGTTGTGACAGGCGTGGAAAATGCTTCCCCCGTATCCGCATATATCAACGTGGAAACGCCGACAGGCACGATTGCCCTGAAAAAGACATCAGAGGACGGCGTTGTGGCAGGCATTTCCTTCCACATCAAGGGCGATGGCTTTGACAAGACCGTGAAAACAGATAAGGATGGAAATATCACGGTTGAGGGATTGTTCCCTGCGACTTACACCATCACGGAACAGTCCATTGACCGCTACGAGCCGCAGCAGACCCAGAAAGTTACGCTCATCGGCGGCAAGACGGCTACCGTTAATTTCAATAATACGCTGAAGCGTGGCAGTCTGGAAGTGGTCAAGACTTCCGAGGACAATCTTGTGGAGGGCGTGAAATTCCACCTTTACGGGACTTCCCTTAGCGGGCTGCCCGTAGATGAATATGCCGTGACCGATAAGAACGGACTGGCGAAGTTTGAGAATGTCCTTATCAGCGGCAGCACCCCGTATGTGGTTGAGGAAGTGGATACGGCAATCCGTTATGTCGTTCCAGAAAGCCAGACCGCCCCGATTGAGTGGAACAAGGTCACGAAACGCAGCTTTACCAACATCCTCAAGAAATTCAATGTAACCGTAACAAAGACGGATGTGGAAACAGGAAACCCGCAGGGCGATGCTACTTTAGCAGGTGCAGTCTACGGCATTTATAAGGGCGAGGAACTGATTGACACCTATACCACGGACGAGAATGGTCAGTTTACGACAAAATATTATATCTGCGGTGACGACTGGACTGTCCGTGAAATCAGCCCGTCCGAGGGATACCTGCTTGACAAAACTATTCATCATGTAGGGGCAGAGCCAGAGCTTTATACGGTTGAGTATAACTCTGCGAAGAATGATGTGAATGAGCAGGTCATCAAAGGCAATATCGCTGTCATTAAGCATACGGATAACGGCGATACCCAGATTGAAACACCAGAAGAGGGTGCGGTATTTGAAGTTTATCTGAAGTCCGCAGGCAGCTATGGAAACGCAAAGGAAACCGAGCGTGATATTCTGACCTGCGATGAGGACGGATTCGCCCAGACAAAAGATATGCCTTATGGCATTTATACCGTAAAGCAGACCTCTGGCTGGGAGGGGCGTGAGCTGATGAAGCCGTTCGATGTGTTTATCAATAAGGACGGTCAGACGTATCGCTATCTCATCAACAACGCCAATTTTGAGAGCTATATCAAAATCGTGAAGAAAGATGCGGAAACAGGCAAAACCATCCCGTATGCAGGGGCAGGCTTCCAGATTTACGACCCGAATGGGGAGCTTGTGACAATGACATTCACGTATCCAGAAGTGACGGCGATTGACACGTTCTATACTACGGCAGACGGCGAGCTTATCACGCCGCAGACTTTGGAATACGGCAAGGGCTACTCCCTTGTGGAAGTGCAGGCTCCGTATGGGTATGTGCTGGACTCCGAGCCTGTCTATTTTGATGTAGTGCAGGAGGAATCCGAAGAAGAAAGCGGCATTACGCTGATTGAAGTGGTACGCTCCAACATGGCACAGAAAGGCACGGTTACCGTAGGGAAGTCTGGCGAAGTGTTCTCTACCGTGGCAGGCAACAAAGGCTTGTATCAGCCGATTTTCTCTGTCAGCGGTTTAGAGGGTGCTGTTTATGAGATTACTGCCGCCGAGGATATTGTCACTCTGGATGGCACGCTCCGTGCTTCTAAGGGTGAGGTTGTGGATACCGTTACCACAGGGGCAGACGGCACAGCAAAATCGAAAGAACTGTATCTTGGAAAATACGAAGTGAAAGAAACAAAAGCCCCGCATGGGATGGTCTTAAATGAGGAAATCCATGCCGTGGAACTTGTCTATGCAGGGCAGGAAGTGGCTGTTACCGAAACCGCTGCGGACTTCTACAATGAGCGTCAGCGTGTGGAAATCGACCTTGTAAAGAGCCTTGCGGTGGATAAGGCTTATGGCATCGGCACAGGCAGCGAAATCTTTGATGTGACCTTTGGCTTGTATGCCGCCGAGGAACTGAAAGCCGCAGACGGCACGGTCATTCCAGAGGGTGGTCTGCTGGAAGTCATTTCCCTTGACGAAAACGGTCACGGAAAGGCAATCAGCGACCTGCCGATGGGCAGCTACTACGTGCAGGAAATCAGCACAAACTCCGCTTATATTTTGGACGATACGAAATATCCCGTTGTCTTTGAATATGCAGGACAGGAAACTGCGGTTGTGAAGATTACTGCCAACGGGGGCGAAGCCATCGCCAACGAGATTATCTACGGCTCAGTAAGCGGTAAGAAGTCCGATGAGGACGGAAAGGCTCTGGGCGGTGCGATCATGGGTATTTTTCAGACTGGCACAACCGAGTTTACAAAGGAAACTGCCATTGCCACGACCACATCCGCAGAGAACGGCAGCTTCTCTTTTGAGAAAGTGCCGTATGGCACATGGATTGTCCGTGAAATCGAAAGCCCGAAAGGTTTTGTACTCTCCGAGGAAGAAATCGCCGTGACGGTCGGCAAGGTGGACGAGGTTGTGGAAATCGGGCTTGTCAACTACCGCATCCGTGGCAACATCGAGCTGACAAAGGTAGATAAGGACTATCCAGACAACAAGCTCACAGGTGCGGAGTTTGAAATTTATGCGGATACTAATGGTAATGGCAAACTGGATAAAGACGACGAGCTGCTTGGCAAAATGACCGAGGTTGAAATTGGCGTTTACCAGATGAAGGAACTGCTTTACGGAAAATATTTGGTAAAGGAAACGAAAGCCCCAGAGGGCTTTATTTTAGATGAAAATGTCTACCCCGTTTCCATTGAAGAAAACGGCAAGACCTATGTGGTCGAAAACGAAGCGGGCAAGGGATTCTTAAACGAAGCACAGAAAGGCAGCCTGAAAATCGTCAAGACTTCCTCTGACGGCAAAGTGGAGGGCTTTTCTTTCCGTGTGATTGGGAATAACGGCTATGACCAGACCTTCAAGACCGATAAGAACGGCGAAATCATCATTGAGGGCTTGCGTATCGGGGAATATACCGTGTCCGAGGTAAATGACAAGGCATCTTCCGCCTATATCCTGCCTGCCGACCAGAAAGTGACGGTCAAAACGGGCGAAACCGTGACCGTAACGATGCACAATGAACTGCGTGACACCCCGAAAACAGGCGACGATTTCAACCCTGCCCTCTGGGGCGGGCTTGCGGCGGCTTGTGTCCTCGGTGCAGGCGTTCTCGGCGTGATCGCTTTTAAGAGCAGAAAAAAGAAAAAGGAGGACTAAGGGATGGATGCGAAAACCATTATCGCCATTGTGCTTGCTGTCTTTATCGGCGGTGCGGCACTCTGGTTGAATATCAAAAGCAGAAAGAATAAGTAACCCATGAAATTTTAGGAATGGGGGCGGCTGAAAAATGCCGCCTTCTTTCCGTTTCTGGAGGAAGATATGAGGAACTTAAAAACTATTGAAAAGAAAGTTCGAGCTATTCTGGAAAAGAACGAGGACGCAAGGAATGACGATATGGTGCTGTACCTTGCCCTATGCAATGTTTGTCTGAAAGATGCGGGGGCGATGCCCCTTGCGGAGATAATGACGCAGCATAAATACCTCGGTTTGCCGAGCTTTGAGAGCGTCAGCAGGACACGCCGCAAATTGCAGGCGAAGCATCCAGAACTGGCGGGAAGCCGCCCCGTGCAGAAACTGAGGACGGCTGGCGAAAAGCGTATCGGAAGTACGCCAAAGAATGAGAGGTGCTTATGGAAAGTGAAAAACGCTCTAATCAGGGCTATGAAATCATAGAGAGCTGTACCATCGGGAGTACGGAGCTTGTCATCGGTCATAATCCGAAAGCCCCCAACCCTTATGTGTGTTGGTACTGCAAGGGCGGAGACAACTATTACTGGGGCTGCTACTGCAATGAGCTGTCGGCGGCAAGGGAAAGTTTAAGTGAACGGTACAACAAAGAGTGCCAGATGCCCTATAACAATCCCCCTGCCCCGAAGCAGAAAAGCGGTGATGACCGTGAGCGATAAAGAGAATAAGAAATATGACTGTATGACCTGCCCTTATCCCCGATATAAGGACAGGCACGTTATTTTCTGCGATGTCTGTATCCGCAGGATTTTAGACGGGCAGAGGGAAAAGAAGCGAGGAAAGGAGAAGCCCGATGGAGAATGAAGAAAAACGGATGATTAGCTCTTATGAGGTTACGCAGAGCATCCACATCGGAAAAAAGGAAGTCGTGTTCGGCATAGATGAGAAAGAGGAATACCCGTATCTTGTCTGCTACTGCACTTACGATAACCCGCTGTCCGCAGAATGGGTGACGGATGCGGTCGGCTCTGACGACTATCTGGAAGCCATGCAGAATTTTACCGACAGGGTGCAGGAACAGATAGGGATTGTGCGGGCAGAGCAGGAACAATTTAAGTTCGACATGACCCCGTTTACCATAGAGGACTGCATCCCAGATGATAAATGCGGCAGCATTGTGGGAAAGGTCGTTGTGATCAATGCCGAGGTAAACCGTCATGAGTACCGACATTCTGCCTACCAGCATGTATTAGTGGACGGCGGTCATGGTGCTTTGGGCGGCAGAGGGCAGGCGGTGTTTGGCACTTCCCTTGCAGATGGCAGACACGCCCGATGGGAAAGATACGATGTTCTTGGCGAAATCAAGCCAGAGAAGATGCCAGACTGGGCGAAAGAAGCCCTTGCGAAAATCAAGGCACAGGAAAAAGAGAAAAAACAGAAGAATCGGGAGGAACGATGATATGGCAGTCAACCAGAAAGCCGTCAAGGTCTTAAATAAGATTCTGGACGCAGGCTTTACGGAGGAAAAAGCCATTGCCGCTATGACGATGGACGATATTCTCTCCATGCAGGGCATTACGGTGGCGGATATTGCACTCATCAACGACCTGCAAAAAAGCATTAAGGCGAACAAGGTCATTTCTTTTTTGGCGGAGGTGCAGCGTGGGCAGGGAGAATAAAATCTGTTTTGCAGATAGTCAGGGCAATCCCCTGTTCCAGCTTCCAGACGGCGGCATGATAAAGCTCTGCTATGGCAACGGCGATGAAAACTATGCTATCTGCCGTTATCTGGATAAAGACCACGCAGAGATTGACGGCGTTCCCTACGCCCTTACCGACTTTGCAAAACGCATGGAACGAAACCAAATCCATTTTTGTCCTGCCTAAAGGCAGGGGCAGGCACAGGAAAAAGTAAGGAGGTGCATCACACATGGCTGCGAAATATCAGCTAATTACGGAGCTGTATCAGCGTACAGGCAAGACGGTCACAAGAAACCCGCAGGCGTGGCAAAACTTTTTGTCCTCTGCCTGCCATAATTACAAGTGCCGCTTTGACGAGCAGCTCTTGATTTATGCCCAACGTCCCGACGCAGTTGCGGTGGCAAGGATTGAAACATGGAATCAGCAATTTAAGCGTTGGGTAAATAAGGACAGCAGGGGTATTGCTGTTTTTGACCCGAAGGGTCGCAGGAATACCCTCAAATATTATTTTGACATATCGGATACCCATGAGGGCTACTACGGCAGCCGCCCCGTTCCGATATGGCAGATGGACGAACGGTATGAGCAGGCGGTTATCGAACGGCTCTCCGACAGGTTTGGAGAGGTGGAAAATAGCGGGCTTGCCGATGTGCTGATGGAAACGGCAGGAAACGCCGTGGAGGACAACTTGCAGGATTATACCGCACAGCTTAAGGACTGCATAAAGGACAGTTTTTTAGAGGAGCTTGATGATTATAATATAGAAGTTCTCTACAAGCGGATTGCCACCAACAGCGTTGCCTATATGCTGATGAGCCGATGCGGGATAGATGCCGAAGCCCATTTTGAGCGTGAGGATTTTGCGGACATTGTGAATTTCAATACGCCACAGACCCTTAATGCCATTGGCATTGCCACAAGTGATATTGCGGAAATGGCGTTAAGGGAAATCTCCCTCTCTATCCGAAATGTGCAAATGGCGGAAAAAGACCAGAACCGTACCTTTGCACAGCCGCAGGCAAATCCGTATGATATAGGCAGGACACAACCCGAAAGGAGCGAATACAATGAGCGAAATCACTTACACCAAACAGGGGGATTATCTTATTCCCGACCTCACATTACCGACAGAGCCAGAAACTCCGCTTGGCAGGTACGCTATGATGCACAGGGATTATCTGGAACAGCACAAGAGGGTGACGTACCTCAACCTACTGACATCGGGCAGGCTGAACGAACACCTGCACCAGACGGAGCAGGCGGCGTTGCAGAGATTAGAGCTTCTGACGAAGCATCTCTCTCAGGAACAGGGCGTGACGGAGGAACTGAAAGAGAAAGCACCGATGCAGTGGCTGGGGCTTATGAACAACATCCGCAGCCAAGCGGAGGAAGTCATCTTAAGCGAACTGATTTACAACTGACACCCCAAGAGCCAGAGCCTGCAAGGGGCGGTGTTGCCAATGAGAACGAGGTTGCCGCAAATCTCCCAACCGTAGAGGAACAGATAGAAATGATTGCAGAAGCAGAGGACGAGAAATCCTCTGCTTTTTCCGTTTCACAAGAGGATATTGACTCTGTTTTAGTAAGGGGAAGCGGCTTTCAGAATGGGAAATACCGTATTTACCGCCAATTTCAGAAGAATGAGGACAGCAAAAGCAATATTGCATTTCTTAAAAATGAGTATGGAACGGGCGGCGGTACGCACGATTATCCAGACGGCACACAGGGCAGTGAATGGCACGACAGCAAAGGTATTAGTATTGAAAAGCAAGGTTCCTATACGAATCCAGACTTGTTGCTTAGTTGGTCTAAGGTGGAAAAGCGGCTGCGAGAGCTTATCAAAGATAACCGCTACCTCAATGAAAAAGAGAAAGACCATTATGCTGATTTTCTGGAAAGTATGGAAGCCCCGCAGTATGAAATCGACACCCAGAGAAAACTGGCAAGGCAGCGTTTGATTGAAAGCAAACGTGAGCTTCCGCCTGCCGATAAACGGGATACCCTCTCCCTGCGGCTCTCTGACTTTATCCGTGACTTGGACGGCTATGAGAAAGGCTTACTTTCTGAAATTGGGCGTACTGACTTTGCCGATATGACCACCGAGAAAATGGAAACGGAGCTTGCTAATCCTGCCGCCGTACAGCAGCTTGTAGATTTTTTGAAGTCCGTGCAGGGCAAGACAAGCAGCGTTTACAGTCGAAGCAACGCTTACCGTTTCTCTCAGGAACTGATGGAGCTGCATCCCATACACTACCTCTTTCACGAGGACGATGTGGTGTATATCGGGGCGGATAAATATGAAATCTCTGCGTTTGATGAAAATGCCGTATCCCTGCGGAACGTGGAGTTCCCCCTGTTCGGTAAGGAGTTCAGCCGAGCAGATTTTGAGGAAAAGTTAAAGGAAAATCCTGCCAACGACCACTTAAAGGCGGTTATTACCGACACGGTAAAAACAGAAATACCGTCCGAAAAGCAGGCAGACAGAATCACGCTTTCTATCGGCTTTTCCGAACACCCTGCCTTTTATGACAGGCAATTTAATGACCGTTACACCGATTTGAACTTTGCTCTGGGGAACAGGCTTCTTGGCATTCTGGACGAAAAGCAGCACCGTGAACGGGAGGACGAAAGCAAGCAGGTCGGCTGGTATCATAAGACCGATTTTACCATTCAGGCAGTTATCGGCGGCGAGGAACACACCTACGAGGGGCGGTTTGATATTGGAGATGGCGAGGGCGATTTGATTGCCCACATCAAAAATTACTATGATTACTGCCTTTCCCCGAACTGTCCTTATATTGCTGAATGGAAACGGAAGGGCGAGGATTATTACCGAGAAAAGACAGAAGCCTTGCGTTTCGGGCGTGATGTGTTCGTGCCGTTCCTCATGCAGCACACCGAGCTGACCCCAGAGGACGAAACGCTTCTTGCCGAGATTTTGGCTACGGAGCAGGAGTGGTTTCAGAGGGAAAAAGAACCTACGGAGGAAGAACTTCTGGAGCAGGCTAAGGGCTGCATCGAGGCATACTGCGATGCGGAGTTTGGCAGCGATGCCGAAGTGGATTATACGGATTTGTCCAATATCAAGGTTGCATTTAAGAATACTGAGGACGGCTTGCATGGGATACAAGCATCCGTTAATCTCTTGCAGTACCGTATGGAAACTTATGTGGATGACGTTCTTGTGGAATATACGCAGTACAATGACCTTGCCGACCTTATCCAAAACGCTTTATCGAATCTGTATTATCATGATTTGCTTTCCTTAACGGAGGAACAGTTAGAGCCGTTTTATCGGGAGAAAAGCACAAAGTCTGACAAAACATTAGAGGAAGAAAGTACCCCTGATCAGATACCGCATTACAAGGTCGAGCAGACTTCCGATGCTTTTGCCGACCTCATTGGCGGGAAAATCACGATAGACAACCGCAGCTACCTTATTGAGAGTGTCGGAGAAATCAGCGGCGATGTTTCCCTGCGTGATATTACTTTCCAGAATCATATAGGCTTTCCAATTAACCGTGTGGAGAAAGTCGGCTATATCCGCAGGCTCTTGAAACAGCAGGCAGAAAAGGAATTACCACCCGAAGAAAAAATATCAGCTCCCGCAGAGCCGATAACGGAAACCGTAGCGGAATACCCTGCCGTGGAGAATGGTCTGCCTTACGATGTGGTCATCCAGAAGATGCGGTTTGATGAGCCAGAGCAAAAGCAGGAAAAAGAAATTCCTGCCCACTTGGAGGGACGGAAGAACTACCGCATTACCGACGATATGTTAGGCGTTGGCGGTGCAAAAGAGAAGTTCCGAAATAACATGGCGGCGGTTAATCTCCTGCATGAGCTTCAGCTTGAAAACCGCCTTGCCACACCCGAAGAACAGGAAGTTCTTGCCAAGTATGTCGGCTGGGGCGGTCTGTCTATGGCGTTTGATGAAAACAACGCAGCATGGGCGGAGGAATTTAAGGAGCTGTATGCGAGCCTGTCCCCAGAGGAATACCGTGCGGCAAAGGAATCCACCTTGACAGCGTTCTATACCCCGCCTGTTGTCATCAGGGCAATGTACGAAGAACTTGACCGTCTGGGCTTTTCGCAGGGCAATGTGTTAGAGCCGTCTTGCGGGACGGGAAATTTCTTCGGGCTTCTGCCCGAAAGCATGGCAGGCTCTAAGCTCCACGGCGTGGAAATCGACCCGCTGACAGGAGAAATTGCAAAGCAGCTTTACCAGAAAGCGAAAATCGCCGTAGAGGGATTTGAGGATACCAAACTTCCAGACAGCCACTTTGATGTGGTGCTTGGCAATGTGCCGTTTGGGGAATTTAAGGTAGATGACAGCCGCTATAATGCCCAGAAATTCCTTATCCACGATTATTTTTTTGCGAAAGCTCTGGATAAGGTACGCACAGGCGGCATTGTGATGTTTGTCACTTCTAAGGGAACGATGGATAAGGCAAGCCCAGAGGTGCGGAAATATATCGCCCAGAGAGCAGAGCTGTTAGGTGCGGTAAGGCTTCCAGACAATACGTTTCGTGCCAATGCCGGCACGGAAGTTACAAGCGATATTCTGATTTTACAGAAGCGTGATGGCGTTGTGGATATAGAGCCAGACTGGGTACACCTTGACACCAATGCGGACGGCATCACCATGAACAGCTATTTTGTGCAGCACCCCGAAATGGTGCTTGGGCGTATGGTAAACGAAAGCACCCGATTCGGAAAGTTAGAGCCTGCCTGCAAAGCGAACAAGGATAGACCTCTTTCCCAGCTTCTCCATGAAGCCATGCAGCGGATAGAGGGCGAGATACCAGAGTACGAAAGCGAAATCGACCAGATTTCCGATGAGCAGGATAATTCTATCCCCGCCGACCCCAATGTGCGGAACTTCTCTTACACTCTGGTAAATGGTCAGATTTACTTCCGAGAGAATGACCGCATGACTCCTGCCACGCTGTCCATGACGGCGGCAAACCGTGTGAAAGGGCTGCTTGAAATACGGGATAGTGTACGCAGGCTTATTGAGTATCAGACCAACAATTATCCAGAAGAAGCGATACGCATCGAGCAGGAAAGCCTGAATCTTCTCTATGATGTGTTCACCGAGAAATACGGGCTAATAAACAACCGAGGGAATTATCTTGCCTTTGCCGCTGATGAGAGCTACTTCCTTTTGTGTTCTCTGGAGGTGCTTGATGACGAGGGCAATTTCAAACGCAAGGCAGATATGTTTACCAAGCGGACGATAAAGCCCCACCGTGAAATCACTTCCGTAGAAACGGCAAGCGAAGCCCTTGCCCTCTCCATCGGGGAGAAAGCCCGTGTTGATTTGCCGTATATGGCACAGCTCACAGGCAAAACGCAGGAGGAAATCGCAGATGAATTGCAGGGCGTTATCTTCCGTTTGCCAAACACCGAGCCAGCAAGGTATGTCACAGCAGACGAATATCTCTCTGGCGATGTGCGGGAAAAGCTGAAAATCGCAGAGATAGCGGCGAAGTCCGACCCTGCCCTGTCCCTTAATGTGGAAGCACTAAAGCAGGTCATACCAAAGGATTTGAGTGCGGCGGAAATCTCTGTCCGTCTGGGGACAACATGGATACCAGAGTCCGATATTCAGCAGTTTGTGATGGAGCTTTTAACCCCGTCAAGCCACGCCGCAGGCAGGCTGAGGGTACGTTACACCCCTTATAATGGCGACTGGTTTATCGAGAATAAGACTTCCGACTATGGTAATGTCAAGGCGGACAGCACCTACGGTACGAAAAGGGCGAGTGCCTACCGCATCATTGAAGACAGCCTAAATCTAAAGGACACCCGTATTTTTGATTATGTTTATGATGAAAACGGCAATAAAAAAGCGGTGTTCAATCACAAGGAAACTACGGCGGCACAGGCAAAACAGGAAGTTATCAAGCAGGCGTTTCAGGATTGGATATGGAAAGACCCAGAACGCAGAAACCGCCTTGTACGCTACTATAACGATACGTTTAACAACAAACGTCCCCGTGAGTATGACGGGCGGCATATCACCTTTGGCGGCATTTCCCCAGAGATTACGCTAAGACCCCACCAAGTCAATGCTATCGCCCATATCCTTTACGGCGGTAATACGCTCCTTGCCCACAAGGTAGGGGCAGGAAAGACCTTTGAGATGGTCGCCGCTGCACAGGAAAGCAAGCGTCTGGGATTGTGCCAGAAATCCATGTTTGTCGTTCCAAATCACCTTGTCGGTCAGTGGGCTTCCGAGTATTTGCGGCTCTATCCGAGTGCCAATATCCTTGTGACAACCAAGCAGGATTTTGAAACCGCTAACCGAAAAAAGTTTTGCGGCAGGATTGCCACAGGCGATTATGATGCGGTCATTATCGGACACTCTCAATTCGAGAAAATTCAGATGAGCGTGGAACGCCAGAGGGAGCAGCTTCAGAAACAGCTTGACGATATTGAGATGGGCATTGATGACGTGCAGAAATCCCACGGCGAGCAGTTCACGGTCAAGCAGCTCATGAAAACGAGGAAAAGCATTGAAGCCAAGCTCAAAAAATTAAACGATGCCAAGAGAAAGGATACGGTCATCGACTTTGAGCAGTTGGGCGTTGACAGGCTTTTTATTGATGAGAGTCATTTTTACAAAAATTTGTACCTTTACACCAAGATGAGGAATGTTGGCGGCATCGCCCAGACCGAAGCCCAGAAGTCAAGCGACCTCTTTATGAAATGCCGTTATCTGGACGAAATCACGGGCAGCCGAGGGACGATTTTTGCAACAGGAACTCCCGTGAGTAACTCAATGGTAGAGCTGTATTCCGTCCAGAGGTATTTGCAGTATGATACTCTTGCAAGGAACGGATTGCAGCATTTTGACAGTTGGGCTTCTACTTTTGGCGAAACAGTTACGGCTCTGGAATTAGCCCCAGAAGGTACGAACTACCGAGCCAAAACAAGGTTTGCCAAGTTCCACAACCTGCCAGAGCTGATGCAGATGTTTCGTGAGGTGGCGGATATTCAGACCGCTGATATGTTAAAACTCCCTGTCCCGAAAGTCAATTACCACAACATCAAGACCAAGCCGAGCGAGATACAGAGCGAAATGGTGGCGTCCCTAGCAAAGCGGGCAGAAAAAATCCGTGCAAGGCTTGTCGAGCCGCAGGTCGATAATATGCTCAAAGTGACCAACGACGGGCGGAAACTGGCACTTGACCAGAGGATGATAGACCCGATGCTGCCAGATGACCCCAACAGCAAGGTCAACGCCTGCATCGACAATGTGTACTGTATCTGGGAGGAACACGCCGATACGAAAGCAGCCCAACTCTTGTTTTGCGACCTTAGCACACCGAAGAACGACGGCACGTTCAATGTCTATGACGATATACGGGAGAAGCTCATCGCCCGTGGCATTCCCGCCGAGCAGGTGCGGTTTATCCATGAAGCGAACACCGATGCACAGAAAAAGGAGCTTTTCGCAAAGGTCAGAAGCGGCGAGGTGCGTGTCCTTTTAGGCTCAACGCAGAAGATGGGTGCAGGTACAAATGTCCAAGACAGACTTATTGCTATTCATAATTTGGATTGCCCGTGGCGACCAAGTGATGTAGGACGGATTTTGCGGACATTCAAAATAAAAAAGAATGTGGAGGTAACAG
>OAVH01001136.1_pt1 | contig 15923 bp, 16 predicted proteins | sample 1495281 | NCBI WGS metagenome assembly OAVH01 (sample SAMEA2580082, study PRJEB22360) | human gut metagenome | biome: human gut; feature: human-associated habitat; material: faeces | place: Denmark | collected 2008/2010
CAAAATAGTACATGTGCAGATAAAATTTAAAAATAAATGTAAGAATTATAAAAAAATTCTTGACGTACGGTATTTTTATGCTATAATCATAGCAGTGCTAAAAATACCCAAACAGTTGTATTATGCACAATTACACAACTGGAGGGAGGTTAGGTGTGAGCGATGTCAAACGTAATTGTTAAAGATAACGAGAGCTTAGACAGTGCTTTACGCAGATTCAAAAGAAACTGTGCAAAGGCTGGCATTCAGCAGGAAATTCGTAAGAGAGAGCATTACGAGAAGCCAAGCGTAAGACGTAAGAAAAAGTCTGAAGCTGCTCGTAAGCGTAAGTACAACTAATTCACTGGTTGGATTAGGTGTTAATGTAGTGGAAAATCAACTGGCTGTCATAAGTGATTATGGCAGGCAGTTGTTTTTTTGCTTTTTTCGGATTTATATACCTGGCGGAAGAGATGCACAGTCTGCGGAGAGGGGAGGCGGGGGTGCGGGGCTTGTATTGCTTTACATCCAACACAACCCCTGCAGCCTCAAGCCTCCCCTCTCCGCAGACGTACCGTACTCTCGTTCACGACACTATAAATCCAAATCACTCCACTTCATTCAACCTGCACTCCGGCGATGCCACCAAAGAGTAATTGGTATGGTAAATCACGAATCCAGGTGCGGCTCCGGCTACCTTTTTAATGTTCTTTTTCTGGATATAGTCGATTTCCACCTTGTCATTGTCACGGCCTTTGGAATAGTAGGCGGCCAGGGAACCGGCTTCTTCAAAGAGGCGGTCGGGAAGGTCGGCGCGGCCCTCAGTTTTTACGATGACATGGGATCCGGGAATGCCTTTTGCGTGGAACCACCAGTCGTTTCCTGTGGCCAGCTTGAAGGTGAGTTCCTCATTCTGGTAGTTGTTCTTTCCCACGTAAATGTGGAAGCCGTCGGAAGAAATGTAGTGGAAGGGCTTGCTGGTGATTTTCGGCTTTTTGTCGCTGGAACGGCGCTTTTTGATATACCCGTATTCCATCAGCTCTTCCTTAATCTGCACCAGGTCGTTTTCGGCCAGGGCTATGTCCAGTGCGGAGCTGATGGATTCCAGATGGTCGATTTCAGCCTTGGTCTCCTTTGTCAGGTCTGTCAGGGCTTCATAGGTGCGCTTTAATTTGTTGTATTTGTCAAAGTGCTTTTTGGCATTGTCCTTTGCTGACAGCTGCGTGTCCAGGGGAATGGTGATTTCCTCATTGGTGTAGTAGTTAAGGCAGGTAAAGGATTTCTCGCCGCCGGTGAGCTCATAGCCGTAGGTGTTCAGGAGTTCGCCGTATATGCGGTATTTTTCACGTTTTTCAGTGTCTTTCAGCTGTTTTAGCTGTAAATCGTATTTTTTGTTGTTGCGCTCCAGGGCTGTCTGGACGATCCGGCGAAGGTCTGAAGACTTTTGACGGATTCTGGTGAGGGTGTCCCGGGAAGCATAGTACTCCTCCAGCAGATGGCTCATGGACCGGAAGGACTGGCTGCGGTAAACGCCGCCTTCGTAACAGGTCAGGGGCAGGGCAGCGTATTCTGCCGGGCCTTCTTCATCAAAGACAATGGCAGGAGCAAAGCGCCCTTCCTTTACATCCTCCATCACCAGGGAAAAAGTGTGGTAAAGGTGCAGAAGTTCTGTTTCAGACAATTCAGAGGCGCCGTAATCCGAATCAATGCTTGCCAGGTGGCATATTTCCTCAGCCATAATGGGGCTGATGCCTGTGAGATGGTTGTACAGGGCTTTCTGGATGGACATGGAGGAGGATCCTACTGTCTGGCGGAAGGTTTCCTCTGTGACCGAAAGAGGATTTTCCTTGGCAACGGTCTGGGGGATGAAATAGGTTCGTCCCGGCAGCACCTCGCGGACAGAGCTGACCTGAGCGGACACATGCTTGATGCTGTCGATGATGGTGCCGTCCTCCTTGCAGAAAATGATGTTGCTGTGCTTTCCCATGATTTCCACAATCAGTTTTTTGCGGCACAGGTCCCCCATCTCGTCTAAGTGCTCCAGCTCGAACTGGATGATGCGCTCTAAGCCGGGCTGGCTGATGTCCACGATTCTGGCGCTGCCGATGTGCTTGCGCAGCAGCATGCAGAAATTAGGCGCTGTCATGGGACTGGGTTTGTTTTTGTCCGTCAGATAGATAAGGGGGAGGCTTGCGCTGGCCGATATCTGGAGGCGGTAATTTTCCCTGTTATTTTTAATGGCTATGAGAAGCTCGTCCTTTTCGGGCTGGGCGATTTTAGATATGCGTCCGCCCCCAAGGGCTTCCTTGAACTCATGAACCAGGTTTGCTATGGTAATGCCGTCAAATGCCATATGATATATACACTCCTGTCGGGCCTGTATTAACGCGGGAAATGCTGTTTGGACAGGGAAAGGGGATGAACCGGAAGGTTCCCTGCTTCGGGGCATGTCCGGGCGCTGTGGCCGCTGAATATAAGAATACCATAATTTGACGGAATAGAAAAGGCCCTGCATTTGAACCGCCCCGTTAATTGCTTCACTGGAAATTGGGTTAGCCGGCGGAAATTGTTTTGCTGAACAAGCGGAAATTGCTTTGTTGAACAATTTGTTGACTTGATTCCCCAGATGAATTATAATACTAACTAACTATGGATAAAAGCGAAAGAGAGGCATTCGTTATGTTAAAAAGCATGACTGGTTTCGGCAGATGCGAGAATGTGACGGACGAGTACAAGATTTCTGTCGAGATGAAGGCCGTTAATCACAGATATCTGGATTTAAGTATTAAGATGCCCAAGAAGTTCAATTATTTTGAAGCTTCCATCCGGACACTCCTTAAGAAATATATCCAGAGGGGAAAAGTGGATTTGTTCATCAACTACGAGGATTACACAGAAGGCAATATGTGCCTTAAGTACAACCGGGCGCTGGCTGCTGAATATATGGAGTACTTTAACAGGATGTCGGATGAGTTTGGCATCCAGAATGATGTGAAGGTGTCGGCCCTGGCCAAGTTTCCTGAGGTGCTTACCATGGAGCAGGTGCCGGACGACGAGGAGCATCTGTGGGAAATTCTTTCAGAAGCCCTTAAGGAGGCCGCTGTCAAGTTTGTGGAGTCGAGGGAGATAGAGGGAGAACATCTTAAGAAGGACCTTTTAGGCAAACTGGATTATATGGAAACGCTGGTGGATTTTATCGAAGAGCGCTCCCCCCAGATTTTAACAGAGTACAGAAACCGGCTGGAGGACAAGGTAAAGGAGCTTTTAAGCAACACAGCCATGGAGGAGAGCCGTATTGCGGCAGAAGTTACCATCTATGCGGATAAGATATGTGTGGATGAGGAGACGGTGCGTCTCAGAAGCCATATACACAACACCAGAAATGAGCTTTTAAGCGGAGAGAGCGTTGGCCGCAAGCTGGATTTCATTGCCCAGGAGATGAACCGGGAGGCCAATACCATCCTGTCCAAGTCCACGGACCTGTCCATCTCGGACAAGGCCATTGCCCTTAAGACCGAGATCGAAAAGGTCAGGGAGCAGATACAGAATATTGAATAGGAACATCCAAATAAGTACATTGAAAAGTCAGGGAGAGCATACCATGAACCAGCAGGGAATTTTAGTGGTAGTATCCGGATTCTCCGGAGCAGGAAAGGGAACACTCATGAAAGAGCTGCTAAAGCGGTATGACAATTATGCATTGTCCGTATCCGCCACCACAAGGCAGCCCAGGGAAGGAGAAAAGGACGGGGAGGATTATTTCTTCGTCAACAGGGAATATTTTCAGCAGATGATTGAGGAAGGGCGTCTGGTGGAGTACGCTCAGTACGTGAACCATTACTACGGCACGCCCAGGGATTATGTGGAGAAGAAGATGGCAGAGGGAAAGGACGTGATTCTGGAGATTGAGATTCAGGGAGCCCTTAAGGTGAAGAAGCGTTTTCCCGATGCGCTGCTGATTTTCGTGACGCCGCCCAGTGCCGGGGAGCTTCGCCGCCGTCTGGTAGGCAGGGGAACAGAGACCATTGAGGTCATCAATGCCAGGCTCCGCCGTGCCGCTGAGGAAGCGTATGATTACCTGCTGATTAACGACGAGATTGATGCCTGTGTGGAGCAGATGCATCAGCTTATCACTCTGCAGCACAGTAAGACCTGCTATCATTTGGACTTCCTGAGCAGGATGCGGGAAGAACTTTACCACCTGGATGACAGACAGTAAACCATTTATAAAAATCATATAACAATTTTGAAAGGGGAATGTAATATGTTACATCCATCATACACCGATTTAATCAACGTAGTAAACAGCGATATTGAGCCAGGGGAACAGCCGGTGGTACAGAGCCGTTATTCCATCGTCATTGCGGCTTCCAGACGCGCCAGACAGCTTATTGCGGGGGAGGACCCCATGGTTGCCGGAGCAGCAGGAAAGAAACCTCTGTCCATTGCCATTGATGAACTGTATCACCAGAAGGTAAAAATCCTTCCGGAGGAAGAGACAACGGAAGAGGAAGAGCAGAACGCATAAATCATAAGCCGTCTCCTGTACAGGGAAGCATTCTGGGTCATTTCCGGTGCTGCCTGGACAGAGATGGCTTAAATGTTCATTAGGAGTTATTTTCATATGGAGAATATAAAGTTATTTTGCGTATCCCTTGGATGCGATAAGAATCTGGTGGATACAGAGAAGATGCTGGGACTGTTAAACGGACGGGGCATCACGTTTACGGACGACGAGACAGAGGCGGATGTGATACTGGTCAATACCTGCTGCTTTATCGGAGATGCCAAGGAGGAAAGTGTCAACACCATCCTGGACATGGCCCGGTATAAGGAGGAGGGGAACTTAAAGGCCCTTCTGGTGGCAGGATGCCTGGCCCAGAGATATAAGCAGGAAATTCTGGATGAGATACCTGAGGTGGACGCCATCCTTGGGACCACTTCCTATGAGGAGGTGGCAAAGGTGCTGGATGAGGTGCTGGCAGGAAGAACGGGTACCCATCTTTCCTGTTTTCACGATTTGAGCGAGCTTCCCCAGACGGAAGTCAGACGTGTGGTTACCACCGGCGGCCATTATGCCTTTCTTAAAATCGCGGAGGGTTGTGACAAGCGCTGCACCTATTGTATCATCCCTTATTTAAGGGGCCCCTACCGCAGCGTTCCCATTGAGCAGCTGGTGAAGGAGGCCAGGCAGCTGGCGGAAGCAGGCGTAAAAGAGCTGATTCTGGTGGCGCAGGAAACCACTCTCTACGGCAGGGACCTTTACGGGGAGAAATGTCTTCCGAGACTTCTTAAGGAGCTGGCAAAGATTCCGGGTATCTACTGGATTCGCATTCAGTACTGCTATCCGGAGGAAATCACAGATGAGCTTATAGAGACCATCCGGACAGAGGAAAAGGTGTGCAACTACCTGGATATACCCATCCAGCATGCCAGCGACCGGATTCTTAAGCGCATGGGACGCAGGACCAACAAGGAAGAGCTGATGGAGCGCATCGGAAAACTCAGGCAGGAGATTCCGGATATTGCCATCCGGACTACCCTGATTTCGGGCTTTCCGGGAGAGACCGAGAGCGACCATGAGGAGCTGATGGACTTTGTCAATGAGATGGAGTTTGAGCGTCTGGGTGTATTTGCTTATTCCGCTGAGGAGGATACACCGGCCTTTTCCTATCCCGACCAGGTGCCGGAGGAGGTGAAGGAGGAGCGCAGGGACGAAATCATGGAGCTGCAGCAGGACATTGCATTTGAACACTGTGAGAATATGGTAGGCAGGGTGCTTACGGTTCTCATAGAAGGAAAGGTGGTGGATGAGCCTGCCTACGTGGGACGGACTTACATGGACGCGCCGAATGTGGATGGTCTGATATTTGTGAACGGGGATGTGGAACTGATGTCAGGCGACTTTGTGAGGGTTAAGGTAACAGGAGCCGCTGAATATGATTTGATAGGAGAGGTGTATGATGAATCTGCCCAATAAACTGACGATTATAAGAGTGTGTTTGATCCCATTTTTTGTTGCGGCCCTGTTGTTTGACCACGGTAATAACTATACCATGCGTATTGTGGCGAATGTTCTGTTCATTGTGGCCAGTCTCACGGATCTGTTTGACGGCAAGATTGCCAGGAAGTATAACCTGGTGACCAATTTTGGTAAATTTATGGACCCGCTGGCAGACAAGCTTCTGGTTTGTTCCGCGCTGATTTGCCTGATTGAGCTGGGACAGCTTCCGGCCTGGGTTGTCATCATCATCATCAGCCGTGAATTCATCATCAGCGGATTCCGTCTGGTGGCAGCAGATAACGGTGTGGTCATTGCAGCCAGCTACTGGGGCAAATTTAAGACCACTTTCCAGATGGCGGCTGTCATTCTGATGATTTTTAATATTCCGGCCCTGACGCTGGTGACAAACATTGTGGTTGTCATTGCGGTTGCCCTGACCATCATATCCCTGGTGGACTATGTGGCAAAGAATATCAAAATCCTGACAGAGGGAGGCATGTAGCATGACTGTGGAACTCATATCCGTGGGGACCGAGATACTTATGGGAAATATTGTAAACAGCAACACCCAGTTCCTGGCGGAGAAATGCGCCATGCTTGGTTTCGATCTGTTTTTCCAGGTCACGGTGGGGGATAATTATGACAGGATGATGTCCGTGGTGCGCCAGGCGCTATCACGCTCGGACATTCTCATACTGACAGGAGGCCTGGGCCCCACAGAGGATGATTTGACAAAAGAGGTATGTGCCGACGCATTCGGCATGCCTCTGGTGGAGGATGCCCATACCAGGGAGCATCTGAAAGAATTCTTCAGGAATAACATTTACAGGCACATACCGGACAACAACTGGAAGATGGCCACAGTCCCCCAGGGGGCGCTGGTGCTGGACAATGCCAACGGCATGGCCCCGGGCCTGATACTGGAAAAGGAGGGCAAGACCGCTATCCTGCTTCCGGGACCTCCCAATGAACTGTATCCCATGTTCAGCGGGCAGGTGTTTCCTTATCTCCAGCAAAAGCAGAACGCGGTGCTGGTATCCAGTATGGTTAAAATCTGCGGATACGGAGAAAGCCAGGTAGAGGACATGCTCCTGGACCTGATTGACGCCCAGACCAACCCCACCATTGCCACCTACGCCAAGACGGCAGAGGTACATTTAAGGATTACGGCCAGGGCGGGAAGCCGGGAGGAGGGTATGGCCCTCATTGCGCCTGTGGAAAAGGAAATAAAGAACCGCTTTAAGGACGCTGTCTATACCACCGAGGAACAGGTGAGCCTGGAGATGGCGGTGGCGGATTTGCTAAAACAGAATCATCTGACCATGTGCACTGCCGAGTCCTGTACCGGAGGCATGATAGCGGCCAGAATGGTCAATGTGCCCGGTGTATCCGGCGTGTTTATGGAAGGTATGGTGACATATTCAAATGAAGCCAAAATGCGCCTTCTGGGAGTGCGTGAGGACACGCTGAAAGCTTACGGCGCTGTCAGTGAAGAAACTGCCAGGGAAATGGCGGAGGGCGGAGTGAATACCAGCGGTACCGACCTCTGTGTGGCCACTACGGGTATAGCAGGACCTGACGGCGGCACGGATGAAAAGCCTGTGGGGCTGGTGTACATGGCCTGCTGCCTGAGGGGAAAAACCTGCGTCAGGAGATACCAGTTTAAGGGCAACCGGGAAAAGGTGCGGGAACAGGCTATGATGAAGGCACTGGATCTGGCGCGTCTTTGCATACTGGCTAATAAATAAATACCAGGCGGATATAGCATCCTTGCTTATTGCGTGAAAATAAGTTCCGGGAGGAATTGGGTTTGGAATCAAGACGAAGGAAGAAACAGATTTCAGCGGCCTGCCACTATGCATATACACGGCTGGCCCTGAATTACTATATGTACTACGAGGTAATCCTGGAAGGAGACCTTTTAAGCAGCAGGCTGGAGAGGCTGAGCAAACGATACCACGGTCTGCTGAAGGATTTCCTGGAGGGAAGCCTGAAGCCGGAGGAGCTGAATGGCTTAAGGGATGAGACTGCCTCGGCCATGGAGGCCAATACCGCTTATACGGATGCTTTTCAGGCGTATGAGTACGTTCTGAACCGTCTGGAAGGACGTTTTGAGCCCCAGCTCATGGGAAACAGAAATGTCCAGCCGGATGAGGAAGAATGGACAGCGGAAATTATGGCCTATATCACGGACACAGATGAGGCAATGGTTGTCAATGAACGGATACAGTCCGTGGTGGGCCAGCTTCCCATACGGCTTACCAGGAATAAATTCTTTGCCATGGTGGAGGAGGGGCTGTCTGTCTATAAGGGCGGTCCGGTCTCCAGCCTGGATGATATGCTGTATATCCTGAGGTCCGAGGCCATGCTGGCGCGGCCGGAGGACATGGAGACAGGATACGAGGATCTTCACTCCATTCTCAGGGAATTTGAAAGGGCGGATTTTAAGGCCGTCACAGCAGAGGAATACCGGCATCTGACAGCCGAGATGGAGCGGGCAGGACAGATTCTCCTGGATACCACGGGGGAACTGATGCTGTTTATGGATTTGATCAATGACCTTTATGTGCTTATGCTTTCCAGAAGATGGGCGATGATGGAGGTATCGGAGGAAAGCCTGTTACAAGAGCTGCTGTCAAAGGTCCAGTCTCTTTTTGAGGAAGGGGCCGTAACGGCCATTCCGCAGGAGCTGACAGATAAGCTGTCCATGCTGGAGGGAAAGCAGGAGACCTACTTTGAGCAGTGGATGCGTCTGGCGACAGAGGTTAAGAGCGCGGCAGACAGCGCGGATGAGGACGGGGAGATTCTCAGGAAGATAGAGCTGCTCATGTCGGACAGCTCCTTCATGTCCCTGGATCGTCCGGAAGACAAGGCGGATCAGAAGGTGGATGAAGAACTGATGGCCGGAAAGCTGGAGCGCTTCTTTGGGGAGCTGTCAGCTGCCTGGGAAGGAAAACCAAAGGTCCTTGTCAGGGCTGTGATGTCCAAAATTCTGTCCAGGCTGCCGGTCTTTTTTGATTCCCTGGAGGAAGTGCGTTTGTATGTGGAAGGGAGCCTCAGAAGCTGCTCTGATGTGAAGGAAAAAGAGATTTCCATGGGCCTTATACGCATGTTGATGGAGCAGGATAAATTTGACCAGGAAGATTATTAGGACGTGCCTTGGCGGAAATGGGTTTCAGACATGGCCTGGCGCGCAGACAGAGGGAGATGAATGAATGCGCTGGTGGGAGCATCTATATATGGGAGACCGGGCCGGAAGGCACCGGGCCAGGGTCCTCATGGGAATCCGCGAAAGGAAGCTCATGCCGGACACCTATGTGATTACTCTTCCTCAGAGTGGGAATCATATACTTGACATACGGCCTGTGATGCTGCTGACAGAGGAAGAACGCAAGGCAGAGGATTTCCTGATTTTAGGCGTGGCCGAGGGATATGGGGAAGCATGTGAGGTAGTCCGCACCATGGTGGATGATATGTACCGGCATACGGACGGTTTTAACTGGAAATCATATATGGCGTACCTGGGGGAGGCAAGATGATTCATATTCTGCTCGTGATATTGAAGATAATAGGTATTGTTCTTCTGGTCATCCTGGGGCTGCTGCTTGGCATTCTCCTGGCAGTGCTGTTCATCCCTGTGAGGTATAAGGCAGAGGGAAGCTACCACGGACAGCTGCTGCTGTCGGTCTGCGCCACCTGGTTCTTTCATATCCTGGCATTCAGGGCTGTTTATGAAGGCGAAGGCCTGGTGTGCAGTCTTAAGGTTCTGAGCTTCAGGCTGTGGCACAATCGGGAAAAGGATCCTGCCCGGGATTTGGAAGACGGTCTGGAGACCATACTGGGAGATGAAGAACAGTCCCTGTATGAGGAACTGCAGCAGGATGAGGAGCATTACAGGAAGTCCCAGGAGGAACAGGCCCATGGCGGTCAGTCCGTCGGGGAACAGACCCACGGCGGTCAGTCCGGCGGTGAACAGACCCACGGCGGTCAGTCCGGCGGTGAACAGGCCCACGGCAGTCAACTCCATGGGGAACGGGCAGGAGAACAGGACGCCAACCGGAAGGATAGCAGGGAAGAGGAAGATGGGACAGGGCCTGAGTCTGACAAAAAGGGGCCCGGTATCATGGGGAAAATAAAAGGCTTCCCGGGCCGTATCAGTCAGTCAATCAGGCATATACTGGAAAAACTTAAGTTTTCTTTTGCGAAAATCTGTGATAAGCTTAAAGGAATCAGGGAGTTTGTTCAGGAAAAGAAAATGTGGCTGGAGGATGAAAAGAATCAGGCGTCCTTAAAGCTCCTTTACAGGCAGACAAAACGTCTCCTGGTACATCTGTGGCCCAGAAAGGGCAGGTGCACCGTCACCTTCGGGTTTGACGATCCCTATACAACGGGGCAGGTGCTCCAGGCCGCCAGCCTTATTTACCCGTTTTACCACAGGCAGCTTTTTTTGTACCCGGTATTTGATGAGAAAATACTGGACGCAGAGGGAAGCCTGAAAGGAAGAATACGGTTATCCGTAATTCTTTGGCTGGTACTCCAGGTCCTGTTTGACGGACATACCCGCAGGATGCTGAAGGGTTTCTTAAAGTGATATGACACTCGCGGCGGCTGTTGGGGGATGGGAACACCCCCCCCCCAAACACCCCGCGGGAATAAATAGAGAAGAGGACATACTATGGCAGAGAATCAATTTACATCTACGATAGACACGTTATTTAGAGGCATGGACCAGTTCGTCAACACCAAGACCGTGGTGGGGGAACCGGTACAGGTGGGAGATACCATCATTGTCCCTCTGGTTGATGTGACATGCGGTATGGCGGCCGGAAGCTTTGCTGAGGGTGTCAAGCAGAAACAGCGGGGCGGCGGAGGCATGAGCGCCAAGATGAGCCCCAGCGCCGTGCTGGTGATTCAGGGGGGCGTAACTAAGCTTGTCAACGTAAAGAATCAGGATGCCATCACCAAAGTCATAGATATGGCGCCGGATTTTATCAACAAATTCCTGGGGGGGAAGCCAGCTGTGTCTGAAGAGACGGTCCAAACCGCAAAGGATACGGCGGCAGCCTACGACACGGGTAAGGCAGAACATATGGATGTGAAATAGGAATCCCGGGCCGCCTTTCTGCATATGATGGAATATAGCTTGTTGCAGAATGGGGGAGACAATTAAGATATGAGAAGAATATGCGGGCTTATGCTGTTCTGCTTTGGACTGGGGATGGCAGTGCTGCTCTTTATTCCGGAGACAATCTTTACCTTCCTGTTCGTTATCGGCTGCCTTGTATTAGGATATAATCTGTTCTGTTGTTAATATAAACGTATGGCGTATCGAAGAGGAAGAAGACTACAATAGGGATTGAATATAAAATACAGGTTATGCGTTCCTCCCACAGGAGCATAGCCTGTTTTTTACTGTCTGGTTTTTTGCGGCAGGGACTGACAAGCGGATACCAGGCTGAATATTGCGCAAAAAAAAGACACCGCCTGTCGGTATGACAGAGACAATGTCTTTTTCCGTGATATGTTCTGTTTCATTAAGCTCTTTCTACAAGGCCTGAACGTAAGCAGGAAGTACATACGTACATTCTCTGGGTTCCACCATTAACCTTGACTCTGACAGATTTAACGTTCGCTTTCCACATCTTGTTGGATCTTCTATGGGAATGGCTCACTTGAATTCCGAAATGAGCTGCCTTTTCACAGATTGCACACTTAGCCATACTATTGCACCTCCTTAACACGTTACTTGGATTCTTTCATTAAGAAAAATCCACAACAAATGTATGATACCAGAAGTTTGCAAATTTTGCAAGTGAAAAAATTAAAATTTCTTTCTTTTTTTCAGAAAATAGTGTATACTGTCTCTAGTAAAGAAACGGAGGCATGTGTATGAAGGGACGAATCAGCAATAAAATGGGCGAAATCCAGATTAACCCGGACGTGATTGCTTTATATGCAGGAACCATCGCAGTTGAATGTTTTGGCATTGTAGGTATGGCAGCAGTCAGCATGAAGGACGGGCTGGTTAAACTATTAAAGAGAGAGAGCCTGACTCATGGAATCAATGTGGATATAAATGATAATAAAATATCCATTGATTTCCACGTAATCGTATCTTATGGGGTCAGTATTTCGGCTGTATCTGACAACCTGATTGAAAGCGTGAAATACAGGGTAGAAGAATTCACCGGCATGGAGGTTGAGAAAATCAATATCTATGTGGAAGGTGTTAGAGTGATTGACTAGGAGGAAGTAACTTGTGGGTATAAGTACGATTGACGCCGGTATGCTTAAGAATGCCTTCCTGGCAGGAGCAAAGGGGTTAGAGGCAAAGAAGGACTGGATTAACGAACTGAATGTATTTCCCGTGCCGGACGGGGATACGGGAACCAATATGACGCTTACTATCATGGCGGCGGCGAAGGAAGTGGCGGAGCTGGAGAATCCCACCATGGACCAGCTGGCAAAGGCCATTTCATCCGGTTCCCTGCGCGGGGCAAGAGGAAACTCCGGAGTTATATTATCACAGCTTCTCAGAGGCTTTACAAAAGAAATAAAAGCAGTGGAAGAAATTGATACCACCATTCTGGCCAACGCCATGGTGAGGGGAACCGAGACAGCATACAAGGCTGTCATGAAACCAAAAGAGGGAACCATCCTGACCGTGGCCAAGGCCATGGCGGATAAGGGCCTGGAGATGGCTTCACAGACAGATGACATAGAAGAATTTGTAAAACAAGTTATAGAATACGGCGATTATGTGCTGAGCCAGACACCGGAGATGCTCCCCGTGTTAAAACAGGCGGGTGTGGTGGATTCCGGAGGCCAGGGGCTGATGCAGGTGGTCAAGGGGGCCGTGGACGGCCTTCTGGGCAGGACAGTGGACTTTTCACTGGACACGGTTCCGGACAGCGGGAATAGGCCGGCAGCCGGCGAAAAAGCCGCCAGAGGCGCTGCAAGGACGGATATAGATACAGCCGATATCAAATTCGGTTACTGTACTGAATTTATCATAAATCTGGAGAAGGTTTACACGGATAAGGATGAGACGGAGTTAAAGTCATACCTGGAATCCATTGGCGATTCCCTGGTGGTGGTGTCGGATGATGAGATCGTAAAGGTCCATGTACACACCAATCATCCCGGCCTGGCCTTTGAAAAGGCGCTGGCCTTCGGTTCCTTATCCCGCATGAAAATAGACAACATGAGGGAAGAGCACCAGGAGAGGGTCATTCAGGATTCGGAGCGTCTGGCCAGGGAACAGGCTGCCAGGGAGCAGGAAGACAAAGACAAGGCAACCGGGGAAGAGGCGCCGTCAGAACGCAGGGAATATGGCTTTATAGCTGTATCCAGCGGGGAAGGTCTGAGCGATATTTTCAGGGGAATCGGAGCCGACTGCCTGATTGAAGGCGGACAGACCATGAATCCCAGTACAGAGGATATGCTAAAGGCCATAGAACGGGTAAATGCAGAGAACATTTTCATTCTGCCCAACAACAAGAACATTATCATGGCTGCACAGCAGGCCAGGGATTTGACGGAAGATAAGAACATAATCGTCATCCCCTCCAGGACCGTTCCCCAGGGAATCACGGCATTGGTCAATTTTATGCCGGATTTGGGACCGGAGGAAAATACCCGGACCATGACCGAGGAGATGGGAAATGTGAGGACTGCCCAGATTACCTATGCGGTCCGCACCACCAATATTGACGGCATTGACATTGAAGAAGGGGATATCATGGCCCTGGGAGACCACGGTATTCTGGCAGTGGGAAAATCTGTGGACGGGGTTGCCCTGGAGGCCATGAAAGAGATGCTGGATGATGAAAGTGAGCTTGTAACCATATACTATGGAGCAGATGTGTCTGAGCATGAGGCAAAGGTTCTTGAAGAACAGGCACAGGAACAGTATCCTGATAAGGAAATCGAGCTTCAGTACGGGGGACAGCCCATATACTACTATCTGATTTCTGCTGAGTAGAAGGAAGAAGGCAAAGGAGGAGCCAGAAGAGAGAATGGCTAGATGGACAAGAGATGAGGAACTGAACCAGCCGGCTGATTTCGTGCAGTTCATGATGGAGGACTTTCTTACAAAAAACGGGTTCAAAAAAAAGACCCACAAGGGACAGGAAGTCTGGCAGGAGGGCGATGGCTTTCTGACCATGGCAAGGTTTATACGGTATGAGTATAACGACGGAAGCTTTCATCTGGAAGCCTGGATCGGTAAGAAACGTGAGAATCCCATCAAGGGATTTGTGGGCGCCATGCCCAAGAAGATGTTCCGGGAGAGCCTGGAGGAGTTAATACGCCTGCTCCATCAGCCCCTGCCCCAGGGACAGGAAGACACAGGAAACAAAGTCATTACCATACAGGTGCCTGACCACGGAAAGTGCGCTGTTCCAGCCATGATACTCTCTATACTGGGAATTGTGGTGGGCCTGCTGCTTCCAGATTCTTTCGCCCTCGGGGGGCATTGTGCTGGGAGGACTGGGAATTACCTTCGGACAGAAGGCCCGCAGCTCCAGCAAAAACAATATAGGCAGGGCGGCTGTGATTCTGGGTACCATTGCCATGGTGGCTGCCATCATCGGTTACATTATCAATCTGATTTTTGCATTTACATTTATATTTTAAATTAAAAGGAGCGGATGACTATGAATGAAAACATGATGAACAGATCTTACGAAGTTCAGGTAGAGGGAGACTCACTGGGACGCTACACGGCAAAGACTTTTGGCTGGATGTTTGCAGGGCTTTTGGTTACCTTTATTGTTGCGGTGGGCTTTGCAATGACAGGAACGATTTTTTATATATATTCCTTCCGTTACTGGCCTCTGGCACTTCTGGCCGCCGAGCTGGGAGTAGTGATATATCTCTCCGCCAGGATTGAGAAGATGTCCGTGGGTATGGCCAGGAGCTTATTCTTCCTGTATGCCGCCCTTAACGGCATTGTATTCAGCGCATATCTATTTGCATTCAGCCTGGAGATTCTGTGGATGGTATTCGGCATCACAGCCCTGTTCTTTGGAATCATGGCATTGATTGGCTGGTTTGGCAATATTAATTTTACCAAGCTTCGTCCTTTCATGCTTGGAGGACTTGTATTCCTGTTTTTCTACTGGATTTTTGCAATGTTTATTGATTTAAGCGCATTTGACACCATTGTATCGACTGTGGGAATTTTCCTGTTCCTGGTACTGACAGCCTATGATGTGAAGAAGATACAGGCATTCCACGCATACTACGGCCAGGCGCCTGAGATGGCAGCCAAGGCCTCCATCTTCTCCGCACTGCAGCTTTATCTGGATTTTATCAACCTCTTTGTGTATATTATGAGGATTCTGGGGCGCAGGAAGTAAGCATGATTAAAAAGTTTTTTTGCCAGCAGCTATTGTCTGCTGGCATTTTTTGTTGTCTGATAATGTTCTTTCTATTTCCTTAATCATACGGTACATTCACCAGTTTTGAAAAAATTTAAACTCCCATTATTATTTCACTTATCTATCTAAGAAAAATATATTATTCATAAATATCGTGATTACCTTTTGGTATGTTGTTGATTAAAATATGTTCGTAACATTAATACAGTATAATGTCCTTGTATTACTGATAGAATTTGGTTGTAAGGTCTTGCATGCGGGATAGATGGCTTCATATTCAAAAAAACGAAAGATAAATTTTACGGTTTGTATAATGGTACAGTAATATTTTAAAAACGAAACATTAAACGAAACATTAAATGAAATATACTATTGACAATTCGTAAGTAACGAAATATAATTAAAACATAAAATAAAAGATAAACAAAACAAGCTTTCTTGACTGTAACGGCAGCAGTCAAAAAATAAAATAACATATTCCAGGAGGGGAAACATGAAGAAAAGAACGATAGCAGTTGTATTGGCGGCGGCAATGGCGATGAGCTCTCTGGCAGGAT
>OAVH01001138.1_pt1 | contig 15892 bp, 8 predicted proteins | sample 1495281 | NCBI WGS metagenome assembly OAVH01 (sample SAMEA2580082, study PRJEB22360) | human gut metagenome | biome: human gut; feature: human-associated habitat; material: faeces | place: Denmark | collected 2008/2010
TCGGGATGCTAGAAGTAAACGCACGCCGCCCTCCCCCAGCCGTATGGCGATGTGGGGCATCTGTTCCGGCCGCTGGCGTTCCGGGTGCATCCGTACCGCTGGCCTACTATCGGCAAGGAACTCTCGCACATAGAGCAAGCCACGCTGGACGAGGTGAAGAGTTTCTTCTACTGTTTCTATGCTCCGAACAATGCCGTGCTGGCAGTGACGGGAAACATTTCATGGGATGAAACCGTTAAGCTTACCGAGAAGTGGTTTGCTCCCATACCCCGGCGGGACGTTCCGGTGAGGCAATTGCCGCAGGAGCCGGAGCAAACGCAGGAACGCCGGCTGACGGTAGAAAGAAACGTGCCGCTGGACACCTTGTTCATGGGCTATCACATGTGCAGTCGCGAGGGTGCGGATTATTACGCATTCGATATTCTGTCCGATATTCTCAGCAACGGACGTTCCAGCCGTTTGAACCGCCGCTTGGTACAGGAACAGAATATCTTTTCCGGTATCGACGCGTACATCAGCGGTACGCGTGATGCGGGTCTGCTGCAAATCAGCGGTAAGCCTGCGGCAGGTGTGTCGTTGGAGCAAGCGGAAGCTGCCGTCCGTAAAGAACTGGAAGAGTTGCAGCAGTCTCCGGTAGATGGGCAGGAACTGGAGAAGGTTAAGAACAAGTTTGAATCTACCCAGATATTCGGCAATATCAACTATCTGAACGTAGCCACAAACCTTGCCTGGTTCGAGCTGACGGGAAAGGCGGAAGATATTGACCTTGAAGTAGAGCGTTATCGCTCCGTTACGACGGAGCAGTTGCATACTGTGGCGCAGCGTACTTTCTGCGAAAGCAATGCCGTAGTATTATATTATAAGAGTGATAAATGACAGTCAAAGGGAGCGTTTTTCCGTCTCTTTGCAGGAGGGGAAGGGCGCCGTTTGACGAAACGAAAGTTCCCTGTTAAGGAAACTTCGGTTTTCTTGTTAAGGAAACTTCGGTTTCCTTGTTGAGGAAGCTTCGGTTTCCCGTTGAGGAAGCTTCGGTTTCCCGTTGAGGAAGCTTCAGTTTCCCGTCGGGGGAACTCCCGTTTCCCATTAGGGAAACTTTGGTTTCTTACTAAGGAAATTCTGGTTTCCCGTCAGGGGAACAATGGTTTCTCCCTTTGAAACAAATTTTAGACAATAAGATGATGAATTGGATAGCCGGCTATAAGCAGCATTATAAAGCGTTGATATTTTTGGGACTTCCCATTGTTATCGGACAGGTGGGAGTAATTATTCTCGGTTTTGCCGATACTCTGATGATCGGGCATCACAGTACCGAGGAGTTGGGTGCCGCTTCTTTCGTGAACAATGTATTTACGCTTTGCATCATTTTCAGTACCGGTTTCAGTTACGGGCTGACGCCTATCGTGGGCAGTCTTTACGGCAACCGCCGTTTTGCGGAAGCAGGGCAGTGTTCAGCGTGCAGTTTGGTGGCGAATGTCCTGGTGGCATTGCTCCTTACGTTTATCATGACGGTGGTCTACTTCAACGTGGAGCGCCTGGGTCAGCCCGAGGAACTGATGCCTTTGATAAAACCTTATTACCTGGTATTGCTTGCTTCGCTGGTTTTCGTGATGCTGTTCAACGGCTTCAAGCAGTTTACGGACGGAATCACAGATACGAAGACCGCTATGTGGATATTGCTGGGCGGAAATACGCTGAACATCATAGGCAACTATATCCTTATCAACGGCAAACTGGGCTTCCCGGAGCTGGGGTTGCTGGGAGCAGGCATCAGTACGTTGTTCTCGCGTATTATGATGGTGGTGGTGTTTGCGTTGATTGTGCTGCGCGGCCGCCGCTTTATCCGTTACCGGATCGGGTTCTCCCGCATGGGATGGTCGCTTCCGGTGTTCAAGAAACTCAATGCACTGGGCTGGCCTGTCGGTTTGCAGATGGGAATGGAGACGGCCTCTTTCAGCCTTAGCGCCATCATGGTGGGCTGGCTGGGCACTATCGCTTTGGCATCCCATCAGATAATGCTGACCATCTCGCAATTCACGTTTATGATGTACTACGGTATGGGCGCAGCGGTGGCGGTGCGTGTCAGCAATTTCAAGGGGCAAGACGATATGGAGAATGTGCGCCGCTCCACATTTGCGGGTTTCCATCTGATAATGGCTATGGAAGTAGTGCTTATGAGCATCGTTTTTGTGATGCGCGGACAGGTGGGCGGCTGGTTTACGGATAGCGCAGAGGCTTCGGCGCTGGTAGCCTCTTTGTTCTTCCCTTTCTTGATTTATCAGTTTGGCGACGGACTGCAAATCAACTTTGCCAATGCGCTACGGGGCATATCGGATGTAAAGCCGATGATGGTTATTGCATTTATTTCTTATTTTATTATATCTTTGCCCGTAGGATATTTTTGCGGTTTTGTGCTGGGCTGGGGACTGGTCGGCGTGTGGATGGCTTTCCCGTTCGGTCTGACCAGTGCTGGGGTGATGCTGTGGCTGCGCTTCCGCTATAAAACGAGGACGAGATGATGCACGGGGCGATGCTTTGCCACCCTGTTGCTCTATAACTCTTTTATTACCTGCTTATGAATAGTGTATCGAAAGTAAAGATAGCTGTCGGATACACTCTGCTGCTGGGAGTGTTGTTCTTTTCCCTGTTCTTTGTGCACCGGGAGATGGAGCATCTTATGCTTTCCGATAACCGGGACGTGCAGTGGACGGACAGTCTCATTACGCTTCTTCGGAAGAAGGATGCGAACACCATTTACATGCTGCGCGTGTTGAGCGAGACGAACGACAGCATGGTCTCTACCCGGGAGATAGAAAATATTATCGCTACCCGGCAGGATTCGTTCGTGACAAACCAGCGCGTACAGCAGCGCATCATTACGCATCGCGACACGGTGGTTACCAAGCCCAGGAAGAAAGGATTCTTCCGCCGTTTGGGAGAGGTGTTTGTGCCGCCTAAGAAAGATACCGCCATTCAGGTAAAGACTTCCCTCGAATATGCCACGGATACGGTGATTAACGTGTATAATCCGGTGGATTCCCTGCAGGAAAAGCTGCGTGCCGTGGCACAACAGCAGAAAGAGCACATTGCGATTGTGCAGCGCCGCAGGCGTACCTTGCAACGCATGGACCGGATGCTGACCGCCCGTATCGACAGTCTGCTGAAAGGCTACGAACAGGAAACCCTGCAGCGTGCCCGCAAAGAGGCGGAGTACCAGCAGTCCGTACGCCATCACTCCATTAAGACAATCAGCGGCATTGCCGTCGGCGCGGTACTGCTTTCCGTCTTTTTCCTGATAATCATAGGGCGCGACATTACGCGCAGCAACCGCTATCGCCGCGAACTGGAAGAAGCCCGCCGCCGTGCCGAGGACCTGCTGGCCACGCGCGAGAAGATGATGCTTGCCATCACCCACGACTTTAAGGCGCCGCTCGGCTCCATCATGGGCTATGCCGACCTGCTCTCCCGTCTGACGGTGGACGAACGGCAACGCTTCTACCTGGATAATATGAAAACCTCATCGGAACATCTGCTGAAGCTGGTGGTCGATTTGCTCGATTTCCACAGGCTCGACCTTCATAAGGCGGAGATAAACCGGGTCACCTTCCATCCCGCCCGCTTGCTGGAAGAGATTCACGTCAGTTTTGAACCGCTGACTTCTGCCAAAGGCCTGGAGTTGCATTGCGATATTGCTCCCGAACTGGAGAGTACTTACATCTGCGACCCGCTCCGTCTCCGCCAGATTATCAACAACCTGCTGTCCAATGCAGTGAAGTTTACGGACGAGGGGAGCATAACGATGACGGCGCGTTACGAGGAACGCCGGCTGGTGGTGGCCATTGCCGATACGGGCAAAGGTATGGAACCGGCGGACAGGGAGCGGATTTTCCAGGAGTTTACCCGCCTTCCCGGTGCGCAGGGCAAAGAGGGCTTCGGACTCGGTTTGTCTATTGTGCGCATGCTTGTGCAGTTGCTGGAAGGAACGATTGATGTGGACAGTGTGCCGGGCAAGGGAAGTACATTTACGCTGCGTGTTCCCTTGTTCCCCGTACAGGTATCGGAGGATACCGGCGAGAAATATCAGGAGACGGAAACCGGAATTTCTTCCGCTCTTTCAGAGAGCATGCCCGCTTCTTCACAACCTTCGCTCCGTGTGCTGCTGATTGACGACGACCGCATTCAGCTTACGCTTACCGCAGCCATGCTCCAGCATAGCGGCATCGCTTCGGTATCGTGCATGCAATTGGACGAATTGCTGGATGCCCTGCGTTCCGATACCTTTGATGTGTTGCTCACCGATGTACAGATGCCTGCCATCAACGGTTTCGACCTGTTGAAACTGTTGCGTGCATCGAACCTGCCCCAAGCGCAGGCCATTCCCGTGATAGCCGTTACCGCCCGTAGCGATATGAAGCCGGAAGAGTTCAAGGAATATGGCTTTGCCGGTTGCCTGCACAAACCGTTTACGGTGGCGGAACTGTTCCGGGAACTGAATGCGGAAGGTATCGGACAAACATCTGCCGTGCGGAGCGAAGTAGCAGCGGAGACGGTTGAGGCTTCATCGCCGGATGCTCCTTATGACTTCTCGGCACTCACCGCTTTCTCCGGTGACGACCCGGAGGCGGCAAAGTCCATAATGGAGAGCTTCGTTACCGAAACCCGCCTCAATGCCGAACGTTTGCAAAAGGCGGCGGATGCGGCGGATATGGACGAGGTGGCGGCCGTTTCGCACAAGATGATTCCTCTCTTTACGCTGATTGGCGCTACGGAACTGGTGGCGGAGCTTAAAATACTGGAAGGCTTGCGCGGTACTCCTTTTACAGCCGGGCAGAGGCAGCGGGCACTGCGTTCGCTTGCTCTTATCGAGGACATTATCCGCTTGCAGACACGGGCGGATTAGAGTAAGCAATTGCGGTATAAGTGGTCGTAAACACCGGCGCAACATAGTATTTTTCTTTTATTAGGAACTTTATCTCAAAATTAATTGTTTACTTTGTACGAATTAATCGATGACAGCTTGACGTTCCAATGAGAAGAAAATGGTTAAGAGGGGCACTTTGGGTGCTTCTTACTCCTATTATCCTATTTGTAATATTGATGATATTGCTTTACGTGCCGCCCGTACAGAATTTTATACGGAAGCAGGCCACGGCAATAGCATCGGATGCTACGGGCATGAATATCTCCGTAGAGCGGATAGACCTTCGTTTTCCGTTGAACCTGCTTGTACGCGGTGTTCAGGTAGTGCAGCCGGGAAGCGATACTGCTGATATCCAACACCCCGATACCTTGCTGAACCTCGGAAGCCTGAACGTCCGCGTACAGGCATGGCCCTTATTGAAAGGAAGGGTAGAGGTGGATGACATCACTTTGCAACGGGTGGCCGTAAACTCTTCCGGCCTGCTGGAAGGCATGCGCATAAAAGGTACGCTCGGACGGTTCTTCCTTGCCAGTCACGGCATAGACCTGAATAAAGAGGATGCCGTACTGAACCGGGTGGAACTGAGCGATACCCACGTGCAGGTGATGCTTGCCGACACTACCGAAACTCCGGAGGATACCACCGAAACCGCCTTGAACTGGCGCATAGCATTGCATAACCTGAAACTGAAGAATGTGTCGGTGGATTTGCAGATGCCGCTCGACTCCATGTCCCTGGCAGCCACTATCGGAGATGCAAGCATAGAGGATGCCAAAGCCGACCTCAAGCGGCAGTTCTATGGTTGGCGTAAGTTTGCCCTTACGGGGACTTCCGTGAATTACGATACGGGCACAGCCGTTCCTGCCGAGGGATTTGACGCTTCGCACATCGCATTGCGCGATATCCGTATCGGCATAGATTCGGTGATGACCTGCGGCCGCGACATGAATGCCGTTATCCGCGAGTTCTCCATGTACGACCGTTCCGGGCTGACGGTGACTTCCCTGACCGGACGCCTCTTTGCCGACTCAGCCGTTATCCGTGTTCCCTATTTGCAGCTCAAGACCCCGCACAGCGAGATGAACCTGACGGCGCAGACCTATTGGAAACTTGTCGATATACCCACTACCGGACAGTTGTCCGCCCGCTTTAACGCCAATATCGGCAAGCAGGATGTATTGCTCTTTGCCGGCGGACTGCCCGAAACCTTTAAAGAGGCTTATCCTTTCCGCCCGTTGGTAATCCATGCCGGTACGGAAGGCAATCTGAAACAGATGCAGATTTCCCGTTTCACGGCCGAACTTCCCGGCGCTTTCTCATTGAGCGGCGGCGGTGAGTTGTGGAACCTTACGGATAGCCTGAAGCGTAGCGGAGGGCTTGACTTTGAGATGCAGACGCAAGACCTTAATTTCCTCACCGGGCTTACCGGGGTCACTCCCGACGGCTCTATCGTTGTGCCCGACAGTATGAACCTCGTAGCGCGTCTCGGGCTCGACGGGCCTCAATGCAATGCCCTGCTCAAAGTGCAGGAGGACAAAGGCAGTCTGAATCTGGATGCCGCTTACAACCTGTCTACCGAGGTCTATCATGCAGACCTCGCCATAGATGCCTTGCAGCTTCATCATTTCCTGCCCAAAGATTCTGTTTATGCACTTACTGCGCATGTTGCCGCCAAAGGCAGGGGAGTGGATATGACTTCCCATCAGACGACGGCTCTTGTGGAAGCCAAACTGGACGAACTGCAATATGCCCGCTGGAATCTGTCGGGTGTGAACCTGAATGCGGGGTTGAAATCTGCGGTAGCTTCTGTACGGTTGACGAGCGATAATGAACTGTTGAAGATGCAGTCCGAAGCCGACCTTCGTCTCGACCGTAAATATATGGACGGCAGACTGAACATGAAAGTCGAGGAACTGGACTTGTATAATCTGGGAATCGCATCCGAACCTTTGGAACATCCCGTTGCGTTCAATCTGGGAGCGGAAGCGCGTCGCGATTCCATTAAGTTGCGGATGGATGCCGGCGATATGGATTTGCAGTTCCGTGCCCGCAGCACGTTGGAGGAGTTGCTGGGGCAGTCGGACAAGTTCGTAGCCATTCTGACGAAACAGATAGAGGAAAGACGCCTCGACCATGCCACCTTGCGGCAGGTATTGCCCTCGGCGGGCATGCAGTTGACGGCGGGGCAGGCCAATCCGGTCAGCTATTTCCTGAAAACAAAAAACATAAGTTTCAATGACTTCACCCTTCGCTTTGGGAGTACGCCGGCACGGGGCATCAACGGACGGACCGCCGTTCACGGATTGCGTGTGGACTCGTTGCAGCTCGATACGGTTTTCTTTGCCGTGAAGCAGGATACTTCCCGGATGATGCTGCAAAGCGGGGTGATTAACGGACCGAAGAATCCGCAGTTCGTATTCCGCAGTACGCTGACCGGTGAGATTCGCAGTGAAGATGCCGAACTGACCGTGAATTATGTGGACGGAAAAGGACAGACGGGAGTGCTGTTCGGCGTCAATGCCCGCCCGCTGACGGAGGGACATGGCAAAGGCAACGGAGTATTGCTTAATTTGACGCCTGCCGAACCGGTTATCGCATACCGTAAGTTCCATTTCGTAGACAACAGCAATTGGATATATCTGCATAACAATATGCGCGTCTATGCCAATATCGATATGGATAGTGACAACGGTTTGGGCTTCCGTATGCAGTCGGACAAGAACGACAGCATTTCATTGCAGAATATGAACGTGGAGTTGAGCCGTTTCCAACTGGGCGAACTGAGCGAGGTGCTTCCTTATATGCCCCGTCTCACCGGCTTGTTCTCTGCCGAGGCGCAGTATATACAGACCCCTACTTCCTTGCAGGTTTCAGCCGAAGCCAATATCGATGAACTGACCTATGAGCGGCAGCATGTAGGAGACATCGGTATGGGAGCCACATGGCTGCCGGGCGATAAGGGCGCTACGCATTATCTGAATACATATTTCAGTTATGACAACCGGGAAGTGATGACTGCCGACGGCATACTGACACAGAAGAACGGAAAGGACACGCTGGAAGTGACTACTTCTTTTGAACACTTCCCGATGAAGATTGCCAATGCTTTTGTGCCCGACCAAATGATCTCCTTTACCGGCGACCTCGATGGCGGGATGTACATCTACGGACCGTTGGAGAAACCCAGGATGCACGGAGATATCACGCTGGACAGCGTATCGGTATATGCCCGTCAGGCAGGGGCCCGCTACTGGTTTGACGACCGTCCCGTGCAGATTAAGGATAATCAACTGATATTTGATAAGTTTGCCATTTATACCACCAGCAAGAATCCGTTTACCATTAACGGCAAGGTGGACTTCCGCAATTTGGAACGTCCTACGGCGGACTTGACGTTGCTGGCGGAGAACTATACGCTGCTGGATGCGCCGCGCACCCGCGAAAGTCTTATCTACGGCAAGATATTTGTCGATTTGAACGCTACGGTACGGGGGCCTTTGGATGCCCTGACCATGCGCGGTAACATGAACCTGCTGGGCAATACGGATGTTACCTATGTACTGACGGACTCACCGTTGACGGTGGAAGACCGCCTTGAGGGTTTGGTAATCTTTACTTCTTTTGCCGATACGGCTTCGGTGGGGACTGATGAGGGTCCCCTCTGGAATTCCGCCATGTCTTTGGGCGGTATGGATATGATTATGTCCGTACATATCGACAATGCCGTGCGCCTGCGCGCCGATTTAAGTCCCGACCGCAGTAAATTCATTGAATTGGAAGGCGGCGGAGATTTGAACATGCAGTATACTCCGCAAGGCGATATAAGCCTTACCGGACGTTATACACTTTCGGGCGGAATTATGAAGTATTCGCTTCCTATCATTCCGTTGAAGGAATTCCAGATTAACAACGGCAGTTATGTGGACTGGCGAGGCGATCCGATGAATCCGACGCTGAACCTGAAAGCGACGGAGCGTATGCGCGCTTCGGTAGCCGATGGTGATGACGGTGGTTCGCGCGTGGTGAATTTCGATGTGTCCATAGCTATAAAGAATCGCCTTGACGCTCCCGAACTTATTTTCGATATAACGGCGCCGGATGATGCCACCATTGAGAATGAGTTGCAGGCTATGGGAGCCGAGGAGCGCAGCAAACAGGCCATTGCCATGCTGGCGACCGGTGTTTATATGAACAGCGGTGTCAAAGGCGGTGGATTGTCTATGGGCAGTGCTTTGAACAGTGTTATCCAAAGTCAGATCAACTCATTGGCAGGCTCGGCTTTCCAAAGCATCAACGCGAGTTTCACTATGGGTATGGAAGACCGTACGTCAGCCGAAACGGGTGACAAGCAGACGGATTATAGCTTCCGCTATTCGCAGCGTCTTTTCAACGACCGTGTGCAGATTGTCATCGGCGGTAAGGTGACAACCGGCGCCAATGCCACGAATGATGCGGAATCGTTTATCGACAATATTTCGCTTGAGTATCGCCTTGATACGTCCGGTACGCGCTATGTCCGTGTGTTCTATGACAAGAACTACGAGAGTGTGCTCGACGGGGAAATAACGGAAACCGGAGTCGGCCTTGTGCTTCGTCGCAAAATGGACCGCCTGGGCGAACTTTTTATCTTCAGGAAAAAGAAGAAGCAAACTGTAGAATGATATGAAACGACTGATAGTATATATGGCGGGCATACTGTTGCTGGCAGGATGTTCCACAACCAAGCACTTGCCGGAAGGTGAAATTCTGTATACGGGACAAAAAAAGATGATTGTCGAGAATCGCAGTACCACTCCGGTAGGCGAGACTGCCATGGAAGAGGTTGAAGCGGCGCTTGCCACTGCTCCGAACAATTCTTTGCTGGGTAGTTCCACTATTCGCATACCTTTTCCTATGGGGTTATGGATTTACAATGGCTTTGTGAAATATGAGAAAGGCTTTGGCAGGTGGATATTCAACCGCTTTGCGGCGAAGCCCGTACTGATGTCCACTGTCAATCCCGATATCCGGCAGAAGGCGGCTGCCAATTTATTGCGCGATTACGGTTACTTTAACGGAACGGTCAGCTATAAAACGTTCATCGATCCGAAGGATTCTTTGAAAGCGAAGCTGCAATATACGGTGGATATGCGCAACCCTTATTTTATCGATACGGTTTATTATCACGGTTTCAGTGAGCGTACCTTGCGCATTATGAATATGAGCCGGCGCCGCTCGCTCATCAGTCCGGGAGAACAGTTCAACGTGACCGACCTTGACGGAGAACGTACCCGTATCAGTACTTTGCTGCGCAATGTAGGGTGCTATTATTTCCGTCCCGATTATCTGACTTATCAGGCGGATACGACCTTAGTGCCCGGTGGACATGTTGCCATGCGCATGGTTCCTGCTCCCGGCATGCCTTCCGTTGCCGAGAAACCGTTTTATGTAGGCAGGAAAGCTTTTTATCTGTATGGCAAGCAGGGACAGACCCCTAATGACAGTATCGACTACAAAGGCCTGCGCATCTATTATCACGACAAGTTGCGGGTACGTCCCAATATGCTTTACAGATGGCTGAACTATCAGGCGTATCGTCAGAAACGTCAGGTGCAGGACAGTACGGGTATTTCCCGCAGACGTTCCATGCAGAGTCTTTACAGCCTTTATCGTCAGACCCGCGTGCAGGAGCGTTTGAATAATGTAGGCATCTTCCGTTATCTTGAGATGCAGTATACCCCGCGTGATACGACATTCGTGTGCGATACGCTGGATGTGAATATTCATGCGGCACTCGACAAGCCTTATGATGCCGAACTGGACTTCAACGTAAAGATGAAAAGCAATAACCAGACCGGACCGGGAGCTTCGTTCACCGTAACGAAGAACAATGTGTTTGGCGGCGGTGAGGCATGGAATGTAAAGTTGGACGGTTCGTATGAGTGGCAGACGGGTAAAGACCGTTCTTCGCTGATGAACAGTTATGAAGTGGGGTTGTCTACCTCGCTTATGTTTCCGCGTGTGGTCTTCCCTCGCTTTGGCGACAAGGAGTATGACTTTCCGGCCACTACGACTTTCAAACTGTACATCGACCAGTTGAACCGTGCCAAGTATTATAAACTGCTGGCGTTTGGTGGAAACGCTACATACGATTTCCAGCCGAAGCGTACGAGCAAGCATAGTTTTACACCGTTCAAACTCACGTTCAACGTACTTCGCGACCCTACGGAAGCCTTCAAGGAGTTGCAGGCGGAGAATCCTGCACTCTATGTCAGCCTGCGCGACCAGTTTATTCCGGTCTTTGAGTATATGTACACCTACGACAACGCATCTTTGCCGGGTGTGCGCAATCCTATCTGGTGGCAGACGACAGTGAGCTCGGCAGGTAACCTTACTTCGTGCATTTATCGTATTTTCGGAAAGTCGTTCAAGGAGAAGGATAAAAAGCTGCTGGGTGTTCCTTTTGCACAGTTCCTGAAGGTAAACAGCGAATTCCGCTATCATTATAAGATAGACAAAAACCAGATGATTGCCTCGCGCATTGCCGGTGGCGTGATATGGTCGTACGGAAATGCGCTGGCGGCTCCTTATACCGAACAGTTCTATATCGGCGGCGCCAACAGTGTGCGTGCTTTTTCTGCACGTAGCATAGGTCCGGGCAGTTATGCTCCGGATAAGGAAAATAAGTATTCTTTCATCAATCATGTGGGTGATATACGTATGGAAGCTAATGTTGAATACCGCTTCCGCATTATCGGAGATTTGCATGGAGCCGTATTCTTGGATGCCGGTAATGTGTGGCTGATGCGTAAGGATGAGTCCCGTCCAGGCGGCGAGTTCACTTTAAAGAACTTTGCCAGACAGATAGCTTTGGGTACGGGAGCCGGTCTGCGTTATGATATGGACTTTCTGGTTTTCCGTCTGGATTGTGGAGTGGGATTGCACGATCCGTATGATACCGGTAAGTCGGGATACTATAATATTCCCAAGTTCAAGGACAGTCTTGCCTTGCATTTCGCTATCGGTTATCCGTTCTAAGGCAAACTGCGGGTTTGGGACTGACAATAGTGAAGAATTGTGGCTAATAAGCAAACTAAAAGTAGAAGTATCTGCCATTGAGGCGGAGTTTTGTACGATTATGGAAAAGAATGGACTGAAATCTTCCTTTTTCTGATATAAATTTTACTACTTTTGTGCCTGTTATCAACCATGATACACTAACCTTTTTAAATAATAACTAATATGAAACCAACTTTATTCTTATTGGCAGCCGGTATGGGCAGCCGCTATGGTGGTCTGAAGCAATTGGACGGACTGGGGCCTAATGGCGAAACTATTATGGATTATTCTATTTACGATGCTATCAAGGCCGGATTCGGTAAGCTCGTTTTTGTTATCCGTAAAGATTTTGAACAAGACTTCCGCGATAAAATCATATCCAAATACGAAGGTCATATCCCGTGCGAATTGGTGTTCCAGGAACTGGATGCACTTCCCGAAGGATTCACGTGTCCGGCCGACCGTACCAAACCTTGGGGAACCAACCACGCCGTAATGATGGGTGCCGATGTGATAAAGGAACCGTTTGCCGTTATCAATTGCGATGACTTCTACGGTCGTGATTCTTTCCAGGTGATGGGCAAGTTCCTGTCTGAGCTTCCCGAAGGCTCCAAGAATGTATATTCGATGGTAGGATTCCGCATCGGCAATACATTGAGTGAAAGCGGTACGGTGTCTCGCGGCCTTTGCAGCACTGATGCAAATAATCTGCTGACTTCTGTCGTTGAACGTACCAAAATTCAGCGTATGGACGGTGAAGTGAAATATATTGATGATAACGGTGAGTGGACTGCCACTCCCGATACAACTCCGGTCAGTATGAATTTCTGGGGCTTTACTCCCGATTACTTCGCTTACAGTCAGGAATTCTTCAAGACGTTCCTCAGCGATTCGAAGAATATGGAGAACCTGAAGAGTGAATTCTTTATTCCTTTGATGGTGGATAAACTGATTAATGACGGTACTGCTACGGTTGAAGTGCTTGATACGAACAGCAAGTGGTTCGGGGTAACTTATCCGGAAGACCGTCAGAGCGTAGTCGATAAGATTAAGGCATTGGTGGATGCGGGAGAATATCCGGCTAAGCTGTTCTAAGAAAGTTTTTTAAGTTAAATAGGGATGTGTCAAAGTCCGGAGAAATATTCTTCAACTTTGGCACATCCTTTTTTTAAAATCGGAAGCTAGGGCTGTTTATTGTACCTTTTTGCGGACAACATATTCTTTTCTTCCGTCGTTTACTTTGTGCATGTCTTCACAGACTTTGCCATCCCGGATGACTTCATAGCCGTTGGCTATATAGGATTCCTTATCATCCATATTGGGCTTGAAAGGATTGAAATTGATGAAAGTCCCTCCATAAAACTTTTATGTCGGCGGTTTCCTTGCTTGCATTTTGAATATTCAGTACCCAATATCTGCCATTCTCATTGTCGGGCGTACCGTATTTAGCTGATTCGAATGTTCCACCATAAATATTGATTTTTCCGTTTTCACGTGCATAAATCAAGTCTATTTGAGTATTCTTTTTCTGTGTATTGTAGTAAGAACCGCCGTAAATGTTGATCACTCCGTTTTTTCTGGCTTCGGCGGTCATGCGGTAACCGTCTTCATTTGCTGTTTGGGATGCATCGCATTGGACATTGCCGTTGCCGGAAATATTCAGGATGCCATTGGTTGCAATGAATATTTGGGTATAAGGCATCCCATCTTGTATGATTTCTGATTTATTGATAATATTATGCCCATTCAAGTCTATGGAAATTTTTGCGTTGGCATTCAATGAAGCGGGTTTGGTAATTTCTATATTATTATTAAGCGCTATGTCTATATCGGCTCCATCTTGTACATAGTCCATTACACTCATATCGGAGAATGTGCCGCCGTTGACGCTGATATCGATTGTGTTTTTGGATTCTGCCTTTTTAGTGAGGACCGGGGAAGTTCCGTTTGCGGTGAAAGTTCCACCGCTGATAGTCACATCACAATTGCCATAAGTGTTCTGTTTGCCGTTACCGATGGAGATAACCGCATTACCGGTATTGCCTGTTCCATCTTTCCAGTCACCTGTCGAACCGTTGTTCCTGCAGGTTATTTGTGCGCTGCCTTTAATTTCCAATGAGCCGTTACGCATGCCGATGCCGCCGCATGCCCCGATGATAGTGCCGCCGGAAATGATTGTTTTACCTGATTGGGGAAGATAAATGGCATAATCGGCTGTAGAAATCAGTTCACCGCCTTCAATCTTGATTTCAGAGTTTTGTGTCTTATCGTTGCCATTACCGGCTAAGGCGAACCAGCCGGCTTCTATCTTGCCACCTGTCATGGTGAAGTCGCCGCCGTCTGTCAGGGCGATTCCGAATTGTCCTTTATTGGTAGCGTCATTTATTTCATAGGCAGTTGCGTCTATCACTGTAAAGCCCGTTGTGTTTTGAAGAAGTGTTGCGCCTGCCTCCTTGATGATATAAACCGGAGATGTGAGGGTTTCCGCTTTAGAGATGGTTTTGATGTTGCCTTCCACTCTAACATTGCCGCCTTCTACAACGAGTTCGTTTACAGTGACACCTTTCGCTATGACTAAGGTATTGGCTGCTGTTTTGGCAATTACTTTTCCGTAGATGGCTTCACTTGTTTCAGTTGTGGTCAGCACTACAGTAGTTTTGGGCATGGTGATGGTAAAGTTGGGGGCGGCTGTACTGTTTTCGACTTTGGGTATGGAAACGGTAACGGTGTTGATTGCGGTGGCCGGACTTGCCGTACTGTTGCTGGCATCTTTCAGCTCCAGTGTTCCGCTTGCCGTTGTCGGGGGAGTGGTCAGAGATAGATTCACATTTGAATTGGCATATACCGGAATGGCGATAGAGGGGGTGGAGGCGGCATCAATAGTTCCCGTTATCTCTATGTCAGTGGTCACAGGGATGGCTTGGTCGTCAGTAGGAATAGCTTCCATGATAGCCTCGTTAATGTTGCCGTCGCTCGCGTTGATTTCTGTATAGTCGAAAGTGGCAGAATATACTCCTGCGCGTACTATCGTGAGGTCTTTCCATTCTTTGGACGTATATGCTTCTGTGCCGTCGGCATTCTGCAGTGTGACGGAAAGTACGCTGTATGTTCCTACAGGGATAGGAATGTAGAAGGTTCGTAATCCTGCCTCTGCTTGTCTCAGGTTGATGGTTATGGTTTTGGAACCAGTCGCTTCTATTGCCAGGATGGGATTGGTTGCTTTTAAATCGGCTTTGCAGATTCCGGCGATAGCCTTGTCGGCCGTAATAACGAACTTTTTGGCTGTGGTAGGTACGTTACTGCCTGTTTTGAGTTTCAGCAATCCTGTAAGGTGCTTGAAAATAAGGTCGTTTTCAAGCCTTGAGGCATCGGCGTACATAGGACCGTTGCTTGCTTCGGTATAGGTGAGTTCTTCCGGAAGTTCCATCGTAACGGTTGTTTCATTTATCGACATTTTGTCTTGATGCGGATATACGGCGTAGGATGGGGTTGCCCCGCCTTCTAATTTTCCGGTAAAGGTAACACTACTACTGGTACCGTCTGCGTTCGGGCAGGTGAACTTTGTGATGTTGGGAGTGCTTTTACCTGTCGGAATGTGGAATATGCCGAATGCATCATTCTTATTCCATACTCCTTTTCCACTTTCGGTGATTGAAGTGCGTGTGTAGGTACTGACCCCTTCGATAGAGGCTGTAATGGCAGTGATGTCTTTTTGAGGACTTTCTGTCGGATCATCGTCACTGCATCCAAATGCAGTCAGCGCTATTGTCATCATGCAGGTTGCTTTTAAAAAATGTTGCAATTTCAACATAGTTTGATTGTCTGTTGTCATACACATAAAAATTAAGGGTTTAACATAAAAAAACGTGAGTTGCTGTATCTGTTTATCCCCATATCAGGCCTTCGCAATGCCTTGTGCTTGGATAAACAACAGCC
>OAVH01001146.1_pt1 | contig 15749 bp, 17 predicted proteins | sample 1495281 | NCBI WGS metagenome assembly OAVH01 (sample SAMEA2580082, study PRJEB22360) | human gut metagenome | biome: human gut; feature: human-associated habitat; material: faeces | place: Denmark | collected 2008/2010
TCGAGCGAAAGCTTGGTCACACGATTCCAAATGTCAACATGTATGTAGTTTTGAAAGTGCAATTCAAATACACTTTTATTCCTCCTTAGCTCAGTCGGTAGAGCATGCGGCTGTTAACCGCAGTGTCGTTGGTTCGAGTCCAACAGGGGGAGTTTTTTTATGTCTGCAGAAAGTTCTGCAGGCTTTTTTTGTGCATAAATTTACAAAACAGTTACATCCTACAGATAAAATTCATGTCATAATGTAATCAAAGTTTCTATAACGTGACAAAATGCCGCAAGTAAACAAATCGGTATGAGAGCAGACAGGGAACACCAGGGGAGGAATCAATATGGGAGCACATATTCTTGTAATAGAAGATGAGGAAGCAATTAATGACCTGATCTGTATGAATCTGGAAGTGACAGGATATCAGGTTACCTCTTTTTTTGACGGAGAGGAGGTAAGTAAAAGTCTGTCGGAAAACCATGCCTATGACTGCGCTCTGGTAGATGTGATGCTGCCGGGAAAGGATGGTTTTGCTCTTCTTCCAGAACTGAAGGATTATGAAATTCCGGTTATTTTTCTGACTGCCAGAGGAGAGGTTCAAAATAAAGTCAGAGGACTGAAAGAAGGCGCAGAAGATTATATTGTAAAGCCATTTGAGATGCTGGAGCTTCTGGTACGAATTGAAAAGGTTCTGGAAAGAAATGGAAAAAACGAGCGTTTAATTTGTATTTATGATGTGGAGATTGATACAGAAAAGCATACGGTTAAAAAGGCCGGACAGGAGGTTTATCTGAAACCGATGGAATATGAATGCCTTTTAATGTTTGTGCGGCATAAGAATAAGGCGCTTACCAGAGGACAGATTCTGGGAGCCTTGTGGGGAATGGAATTTGAGGGTGAGACACGTACTGTGGATGCCCATGTAGGTCGTATACGCAAAAAACTGGATTGGGGAAATGTAATAAAAACCATTCCTACTATAGGCTACAGACTGGAGGTGGATCAGTGAAGCTGTTCCGAAAAATATTTTTTCAGGCGGTTCTGGGATTTCTTTTGATTTCTCAGCTTACCATGGCATATTTTCTCTATGAATCTCAAAAGCAGACTTTGACGGATCAGAGAAAGAGCCAGGAAATTATTTTTACAGATAAGCTCCACGAGTTTAGCAGAAAACTGGAAGAGTCTTTAAAGCTGTTGAAAAACAACGATGCAGAGGGCAGGAAACTGGCAGCAGTTCAGTCATTTCGGGATGTTTTTGGGAATTATGGAGCTTTTTATCAGCATGGGGAATGGATCTGCAATGCCACTCCCTATGAATTTGATTATATGGGAATCAGAGAAGTAAATGGAGAAAATAACGGAGAAGTACCAATACAGACCATAGATGGAAGAAAACTCATGCTGACCTTTACGCAAATATCTGACAGCAATATACAGGCAGGAATTTTGTATTATCAGGACGTTACGGAAATCTATCAGAGAACAGAGAGCCTTTTTTTTAAGGGACATATGATTACGGTGTTTCTTCTGATTGTGGGCGGATTTATCATATGGAAAAGCCTTTATGCCACCATGCGTCCTCTGATGGAATTAAAAAAGGCTGCCAGGGCTATTTCAGAGGGAGATTATCATGTCCGGGTATCTGAGAGCAGGAAAGATGAACTGGGAGAGCTGGCAGCCAGCTTTAATCATATGGCTGGCACTATACAGGAAAATATACAGGAACTGACAGAAATAAACAGGAAACAGCAGCAAATGTTGGGAAGCCTTGCCCATGAGCTGAAAACGCCCATGACAGCCATTATGGGTTATGCAGATACCCTTCTTACCGTACGTTTAAGCGATAAAAGACGGGAGCAGGCTCTTCAGTATATTCAAAAGGAGTGCAGCCGCCTTTCCAGGCTGTCTGTTAAAATTCTGGAGCTTACCGGACTTTATGAGGAAGAAAAATCAGGAATGAATCTTCAAAGCTTTCAGGTGGGAAACTTTTTGAATCATATAAAAGCTTTGACAGGATTTACGTTAAAAGAAAAGGAAATTCAGCTGGAAGTCCAGTGCAGCCCCTTAGATCTCCAAAAAGCAGCAGATGTGGATCTTTTGACAAGTTTTGTACTGAACCTTGTGGATAATGCAGGAAAGGCCTCAGAGAACGGCGGAAAAATCCGGATAATAGCTGATGATGAGGCTCTTATTGTGGAGGATCAGGGACGAGGAATAGCTCCGGAAGAGATTGAACGGGTAACAGAAGCCTTTTACATGGTGGATAAGTCACGATCCAGAAAAGAAGGGGGTGCAGGACTTGGGCTTGCGCTCTGTAAGGAAATCGCAGATCTTCACGATTGGGAGCTGACCATAGAAAGTGAACCGGGGAACGGAACAAGGGTAATCCTCTTATGGTTACAACGCGGTTACGAGTTGGAGAATACCCGGCAAAAAGATTCTGTTATTCTGGAAGCAGAAAGGACAGACAGCAATTTTGTATGATCCGCCGGGAAAGGAGACAGACCATGAAAAAAAGAATCGTAACAGCTATTCTGGCAATGATGACCGGGATAATTTTTTTGACCGGATGCGCAGAAACTCCAGAGAGTTCTCTTGTAAAAAAGAAGGGAAATATGAAAGAAATATTGTATGAAGAGGAGGCAGAAGAACAGGAGAATACAGAAGTTTTGTCCGGTAAAAATATCCGGGAAACAGTAGGAGCGCCGAAAACTTATCAGAGCGAGACAGCAGATACCACAGGAAACCTTAAAATAGTAACAGATGCGAAGGTAGAAATTCCTGATACAGACCATGCTTCTGTGATCGAGGTAACGCAGCATCCCTTTGGGCAGGAGCAGATGGATCTGATCACAGATACCTTTTTTAAAAATGCAAAGATCTATACCTCACACAGCTACTATACCCGTACAAAGGATGTGGTACAAAAGGAGCTGACCTGGTGGAAAGCCAACCTTGCCAAGGGAAATCTGGATCCTAACGGTCTTGGGAAGGATGAGAATGGGAATTATTATCTGGACATCAATCAGACCATTGAAGACCTGGAAAAGGAGTATGAGACAGCCCCTGAAACCCGCACACTGAAGAAGGTGAAGCCTCAGTTTGGCCTGAAAGGGGAAGAAGGAGACTATATCATGGAGGATTACTTTGTTGGAGTGGCAGTTACAGAAGAGGGAAATGCTTTTAATTACAGTATGAACTCCTATGGAGCAGCCCCTATGTCTGTGGAAATCCGCAACCAGAGCCGTTATGAAAAGGAAAGTATAATCAATGAATTTATGTATTGGGACGGATATGATTATTACAGTAAGCTGGCAGAATCCTCCTACTGGGAGAATGCAGAGTGGGTTCCAACAGAAGAAGAACTGAAAGACGAAATTGGAATTTCTCTGGAAGAAGCCAAAGCTCTTGCGGACGAGAAGGTGAAGGAGCTTCAGATCCCGGATATGGAGCTTGGAGACTGGGAGTACGGACTCTGCCTTTATCAAAAGGGAAGCGGTGAAGATCAGAGGCTTGTGCTGACAGATACCGGCTATATCCTTCATTATACGAGAAGGCTGGGAGAAATTCCCATTACTTATACGGAGGAACAGGGAGGCGAGCTGTACAGCAACGATATGGGATCTGAATCAGAAAGCTGGCTTTATGAGAAGCTGGACTTTTGTGTAACGGATGAGGGAATTGATGAGGTACAGCTAATCGATCAGTATGATATCGGAAAAACAAAAACAGAAAATGTAAAACTGAAATCCTTTGATGAGATCATGGATATTTACGAAAAAATGATGCTTATTAAAAACGCTGATTATATGGAGAATGCAAAAGAGCTTACGTACAAAATAGACCGGATTGTATTTGGCTACACAAGAATTTACGAACCAAAATCAGACAGCCGTTCCGGCATGCTTGTTCCTGTCTGGGATTTCTTTGGAAGCTATGAAGGCACTTATAAGGAAGAGGCGGAATGGGAAACCGGATCAGAGAATTTCCTTTATGCGCCGCAATATGAAAGCTATCTTACCATCAACGCTATAGACGGCAGTGTGATTGACAGAGGATTGGGATATTAGAGGAAAAGGAATGGACAGGACAAAAAGAAGCCAAAAAGCTGTAAAACAAATGCTGGCAGTGATTAGCTATGATTTCAGGGGATTTTTTAAAAGACCAAGGGTTATACTGACATTTCTTCTGGGATTTGTTCTCTGCTTTCTTTTAAGCAGCAGGACTATGCCTGTGATGGAAACTTACAAATCTCCTGTGCAGATGCTGGAACCGTTTTTGTGGACATTTGGTGATTCTACGGCGATTCTTTTAAGCTCTGTGCTTCTTCTGCTTCTTTTTTCCGATCTTCCTGTATGGAACGCAGTTACGCCTTATTATCTGTACCGGACTACCAAGGTTCGATGGCTTTTGGGGCAAATGATTTATATGGCTTCGGCGGCAGGAATTTATACATTGTTTATGCTGGGATCAACCATGATTTTGTGTGCCGGGAACAGCTATCCGGGAAATATCTGGAGTGATACAGCAGCTATGCTGGCTTATTCCAGACTGGGAGAAATCCTTAGTGTGCCATCTACGGTAAAGGTGATGGAAAGCATTTCTCCTTTTGGCTGCGCTGCTGTGGTGACGCTTCTTTTGTTTCTTTACATTCTCTGTCTCGGGTTTGTGATTCTGGCAGGAAATCTTCTGCCGGGAAAAAACAGGGGAATGGTAACAGGACTTCTCTTTTGTTTATATGGTTTTTTGCTGGATCCTAAGGCTCTTGCCAGAATTCTGGGATATGAAAAATATGAGATGTTCCGGGTCAATGTTCTGATCGGCTGGCTCAGCCCTTTAAGCCATGCATCCTATGGAAGACATAATTTTGGCTATGACCGTCTGCCTTCTGTAGGACAGTCTGTTCTGGTGTTTTTAGGGATTCTGGTGCTACTTACACTGTTCTGTTTAAAAAGGCTGAAAACATACTCCTTTGTATTTCTGGGAGAAAAGGACTGATATGGGAAATGAAATAATGAGAATGCTTAAGGGCAAAGGCTTCTGGCTGGGATTTATGACAGCTATGGCCGGAATTAGTCTGGGCGCTTCTTATCCTGAGCTTCAAGGACTTTTAAATCCAGGAAGTTTTGTAGACATGGAAACAGAAGCCCTGAAATCAAACGCCATGATATTTTTTCTTCCTCTTGCAGCAGTTCTGCCATGGAGCGATTCCTTTATCCGTGAGCGGCAGGGTGGGTTTTTAAAAACAGCGCTTCCACGGACCGGAAGGCGCTATTATGTGGAAAGTAAAGTATTTACTACTGCTCTTGGTGGATTTCTTTCTGTTTTTCTGGCAGGGGCGCTGATGTTTTTGGCGTATTTTATGATTTTTTTCCTCTGGAGGCTCAGGGAAAATTCCCATGGGGCCAGACGGCGGAGCTTGGAAGAATCCTGCTTCGCTGCGGACTTGTGGCAGCGGCTTTAAGCACAGGAGGAGGGATTTTTGCCGGGCTTACAGGATCGGTATTTAAAAAAAGCGCTGTGGCTTTACCCGCCTCAATGGATTGAGGGAAGCGCAGAATGGGGAGAAAAGGGTCTGGGACTATGGCTTTTTCTTTTTGTTCTTCTGGGGATGCTGATGGCACTTTATGGAGGGATTCTTTATGACAGGGTGGAAGAAATCTGAGCCTGTGATCCGGGTAGATAAGGCAAGCAGATATTTTGGAGAAGACTGCGTACTGAAAGAAGCAGAGCTTACTTTGTATGAGGGGCAGGTCTGCGGTATTGTGGGAAATAACGGATCAGGAAAAACAGTTCTGATGAAATGTATCTGCGGATTTCTTCCAGTAACGTCAGGAACCATATGGGTTCAGGGAAAGAACATCGGAAAAGAAGTGGATTTTCCCGAAAGCCTTGGCGCGATCATTGAAAGCCCGGGTTTTCTTACGGATATTACAGGATTTCGTAATCTGGAGATTCTGGCGTCCATGAACCGCCGGATCACATCGGCTCAGATACGGCTTGTAATGAAAAAAGTGGGGCTGGATCCTGACATGAAGAAGTCTGTGGCAAAATATTCCCTTGGTATGCGGCAGCGTCTGGGAATTGCGCAGGCTATCATGGAAGAACCGGAACTTCTTGTTTTGGACGAGCCTTTTAACGGTCTGGACAAACAGGGAGTGGAAGATATGAGAAAAATTCTGTTGGAGCTGAAAGCTCAGGGAAAGACCATACTTCTGGCAAGCCATAACGAGGATGATATCCGGATTTTGTGCGACCGGGTTTTTGAAATGGACGAAGGGGTTTTAAAGGAAAGAGAGGAGTCGGAGGTATGAAAAAAGGAAAGCTGGCAGCAGGAGTTTTCCTTCTGTGTATGCAGATCATGGCAGAGGCAGTGGGAAATAAGTGGAGTGCAGACGGAGAACAGATGGTTTACGGAGCAGATCTGTTTATGGAAGGAGAAAATTCAGCTTTTATTATAGAAGAGATGGAATCGGACATTGTATCGGAGCCTGGCTGTATTCCAGAGATTACTATTATGCCGGAACCTACGGCTGTACCAGAACCTACTGCAGTGCCGGAACCGGATGTTTCACCGGAACCTACCATTTTTCCGCAGCCAACGCCCACACCGGGATTTTCAGTAAATATTGAAAATATGAATATTTATCCGAATTGTGGAACACAGTCGGAAGAGGAGCTGGTGCGGCAGCCAAAGCTTTTACTGGAAAGCAGCAGCCTGACAGGAAAGACGCTGGAAGCGGGAGCTGTCCAGGAAGTGGAACTTGTTCTGGAGAATAAAAGCAGGGATCAGGGAATTTATAATCTGAAGCTGGCCTTTTTCACAGAAACACCAGGCATCCAGTTTGAAAAAAAGTCTTATTATTTTGACAGGATCAGTCCAGGAGGCAGGATCACTGTAGCAAATAATGTACGGACATCTGTGGATGCAAAGGAGGGGCTTGTTCCTGTCAAGCTTTCCTTTGAATATGAAGATAAGAAGGGAACTTCGGCATCAGGAACGGAAGAGACAGAATTTTTTATAAAACAGACAGTATCAGCACACCTGAGCTGTGACGAGATTCCGGCAGAGGTGTATTCCACAGATACGGTAAACCTGGGAATCCGTGTGCAGAATCTGGGAAGAACAGAGATTTATAATGCCCGTGTCGTCATGGAAGGAAAAGGGATGTTTCCAAAGGAAGAGATTTTTCTTGGAAATATGGATGCAGGAACAGAGCGTACAGGAACCATGCGCGTTTTTGTAGCAACCCGTACGATGGAGGCCAATGGACGTGATGAAGGAACTGATGAGAGGGACATGTATGGAGCAGTTACAGGGAGGATCATTCTGAAATATGAGGATGGAGAGGGCAAACCATATGAACAGGTGAAAGAATATGAAACCAGTATCCGGAAACCAAGGATTCAGAGTCTGAACATAGAAGTTCCCCAAAAAGCAAATAACTGGTGGTATTCTGTATTTGCAGCTGCCGGGGCAGGATTGATATGTCTGGTCTTTGGACTTATACACAGGATCAGAAGGCAGAAAATACTTCTGGAGGAAATAAGAAGGGAGGCTTCTGGTGAGAATCTGTAAAAGAAGACATTTTTACCCGATGCTGATTCTGGGAGCATCCATTATGGCAGGAAGTCTTTGCTTATTGATTCGTCTGGCGGCTCCGGTTTTTTCAGGCTCTATAAAGGAATATCAGACAGTTGTTTCGCTTGGGCGCCTGCAATATGATGAGAAGCTTCTGGAGCAGGTGAAAAAGGTCCCGGGACTGGTTTCTTTTTCACCTGTTTTGGAAATTCCCGTGGAATTGAAACTGGAAGAGTATACGATGAGTACTGTTTTTCTGGCAGTGGATCTGAATGAACTGAAAATGGAGGGGGATTCATCGGAATATATTTATGTGAGAAATACTCCGGTACTTTTGATAGGAAAAAATACTTTGGAATCCCTGAAAGATCTAAATAATCATACAATTTCCAAAAGGAGGCTTGCCACTTTCTGGGAAAAGGGAGAAGGAAAACTTCAGTACTGTCTGTCTGAAGCCGGAAGAGAAAAGGATGGAAGTGATTTTGAGAAAGAAACTGAAGCAACGGAATATTCCGAGGCTGTTTGGACAGAATGTCCGTCTTTTCTTTGTCTCAGAAGTCCGTCAGAGGGGATTTATATCAGTCTGGAGCAGGGAAAAGCGTTGGGGGGAATGAGTCAGGAAGATGGTACAAAAGCGCTTCTTACCGTGAGAGGAAAAGAAGCCTTCAAAAAAGCACAGGATATTTTGCTAATCTTTCTAAGTAATCAAAAAAGGTGAAAAAAAATTAAAAAAATGAAAAATTCCTCTTGCAAAATATAATAAGGTATGGTATTATAATTTTCGCTGAAGTCGTCATTAAAAGATAACAGCGAAAATAAGGCTCCATGGTCAAGCGGTTAAGACACCGCCCTTTCACGGCGGTAACAGGGGTTCAAATCCCCTTGGAGTCACTTGAAAAATAAAAAATGAGATTTTCTTTGACTTGATTCCGACATTTGGTGTATAATAGTTTTTGTAAGTATTACGCGCCGATGTGGCTCAATTGGCAGAGCAGCTGATTTGTAATCAGCAGGTTATCGGTTCGAGTCCGATCATCGGCTTTTTGGACCTTTAGCTCAGTTGGTTAGAGCAACCGGCTCATAACCGGTCGGTCCTGGGTTCGAGTCCCCGAAGGTCCATTTTTGTTTTTTGGCCCAGTGGCTCAGTTGGTTAGAGCGCCGCCCTGTCACGGCGGAGGTCGAGAGTTCGAGTCTCTTCTGGGTCGTTATATGGGGTCTTAGCTCAGCTGGGAGAGCATCTGCCTTACAAGCAGAGGGTCATAGGTTCGAGCCCTATAGGCCCCATATCTTTTTTTATATAATATGCCGCAGTGGCGGAACAGGCAGACGCCCGGGACTTAAAATCCCGTGGGTAGTGATACCCGTACCGGTTCGATTCCGGTCTGCGGCATTGATGAAAAGTGGGAGAAACGTTGAATTTACAACGTTTCTCTTATTTTTTCCCCATCAAAAGCCTGATTACACTTGATTACATTTTCACATATCCAGAATATCCTTCATGAGATCGGCAGTCTTTTCATTTGCTTGTTGCTGACGGATGTAGTGAAAAGTGGTTTGGGTATCGCTATGTCCTAAGAAATTAGAAAGCTGATTCACTTTAATACCACCGTCATAAAACATAGTTGCCATGGTAAAGCGTATTTGATGGCTGGAACGGTATTCTATTCCAAGTTCATTGCATAACTGCTTTAGATGGCGGTTGAAGGTGTCTGCTAAAATTGGCTTGCCATACCTCATAAACAAATATTCGCCTTCTGGGTAAAGTTCCAGGATTCTTTTCAGGACTTTCTGAGCCTGAGGGGTCAAGGGGATAAAGCGAAAACCTTCCCGTTGATTTCCTTTGATACGATCTTCAATATCAAAATATCTTTTCCCAAAGGTTAAGTCATCATTCATTTCCTGCCGCCTTCTGGATGAGCGGCGTATATAAATTCGATTAAGTTGAAAATCAATATCTTCTTTTTTCAGGGAAATGATCTCACCTATTCTTAAACAAAGGAAGAAAGCTAGCTGTATACTAAGAGAATAAATATCAGTTTTGCTGTCTAAATAAGTTATGATTTTTCGACGTTCTTCTTCTGTATAATTCTTTTTCGGTGGATTTGTCGGTTTACACCGGGTTCGGAACTGCTTATAGTCCAATTCTGCCATAGGACTGTGTGTGATAAGCTTCAGCCGCACAGCATGTTTAAAAACGCCATTCAAAAGACTTTTTACGTTTGTCATTCGCTTATAGGTAATGCTGTGATTGACGGTAATATCAAGAAAAAAGGATTCTATATCTGACATTTCCAAATCAACGACACGTTTATTACTTAAAGGATGCTTCTCTAAAAAACGTTTCCATTCATTTTGGTTCTCTTGTATGGTTTTGGCATCTGTACCGTTTTCTTTTCTCCAGTGCATCCAGCATACATATAAATCACGGAGCTGTATATTCCTTTGACTTTCTTCTTTATCCTTTTGCTTATAGTATTGTATGACTTCCTTTTCAATTTTTTCTTTACTGGATTTTGCTATCTGGCGTCTTCCGTTTGGTCTGTTTGCATCTGGAAGATAGGTGTACCAACGTCCGTTGGAACCCTGTGAGATAGCGTAATGATGCTGATTTAATATTTCCTGATTTTTCATAGTCTCTATTTTATTCAGCACATCTTCGATATCAACCATATCATTGTCCTGCATATATTTCAATATCTTTTCAGGATTTATCTTGTTCATGCCACTGTTCTTCTAACAGTACGCTTCGATTCTATCAATATCTTACTACCTGAAAATATGCCTTGCTGTGCCTGGCTTTACATTACGATACGTTACGTTAGGCGTATTGATAGATTTCCTCCTTTAAAAATAGTCTTCTAAATTTTCATTTTTTAAGCTGGCTTGATGTTTTTTTAACCATAAAAAGATGTCTTCCTTTTTTGATGATTCTTTCTTATACTTTCCCTCATACTCTATATACAACAGCTTTAAGAGTTTTTTTCCTGCATCATCCCCCCAAATATAGGAGATTTTATACAAAACGGGATATAATCCAGAACCATTTCGCAGGTAATTTATGGATGATTTCAAGTCATTATCCCTTGGGCTGGGATTTCTTAAACGGGAAAATTGCTGATCTCCGATAATTTCCAGTAATGCTTTTGTATACTCAGTAGGTTCAGAAAACCCTTTTTCATAAAAACGGTATTTTTCTGTTATCTTTTGAGCAATAAAACTTTGTAATTCGTATTCTGTATGAATGTTTTCTAAGAGTTCTATTGTAATTTGTTGGGCGTATGATTGGCGGAAAACAACTTCATGTCTTATCCAACTGTCACAACTTATTGCTTCCTGATAATAAGATCTTACTCCTTGGAGCTGTTCTATCCTTTTATCATAAATTCGACAAAAGCAGCGACTATGGTTTTTCCTTGACCCCAGATAAATAGTATGATATCGTCCTTCCTTATTCAAACCTTCTTTTGTTCGTATCAAATTCCGGTTTTCACAATCTCGAACAGTCAGCCTTTTCTCCGTCAATCCCCGGTAAATTACATCTGGACTAACGGATGGAGGGAAATTTTTATAATCTGCTACAAAATCAATTCTGGATAACCTTGTAACATAAGATTCACTTTGCACCATCCGAAGAAAATTAGCAACGTTTGTCCTTTTGTTATATTTTCTAAAAAAATCTGTTTGGTACATAGCCCATGCCAGTGCAGAGAAATGTATACAAATCCCCATATTGTCGAAGGTTTCATGCCAGCTGATGCAGAAATGAAATGGCTTATCTGGAAATATTTGGCTATAAGTATAGCCCGGTTGTAGGCATTTGTCTGCGTGTACCATTTTTCCATAAAGTTCCCCTAGCTTTGATTTATCAAGAAAAATCTGAATCATATTTTTCCTGTTTTTATTCCAGTCCAGTGTACTACTTTCTTTTGCCAGAAGTAATACGAGTGTTATTTCATCAATACTAACGCTTAGTTCTTTTTTCATTTTGTTGTTCCTTTCGATCATTCTTGTTTTTTGTGGAGTGGGGGTTATTACAATACCCCCACTTGCCTGATGTGAATCTCTGTTTTTTTTCATGAGTAGTTTTGCTTTTCCATCCTTTCACTGCATAAGCAGTTCCGGTCTGGAAAAGCAAAACTTTCTCATGAAATTCGAATGATTAGAACATCACCATGAATAGAAACTAGTTTTTTTGAGGCAACATCTGTAAAAGGACATTGTAAGTAAGTAGCTAATATACGCTCAGTTTTCCTCTGGAGATTAATCTTATCATTCTTTCCTTCACAAGCACGTGGAAGTTGAAAGTAAAATCCATTCCCATAGGCAAAAGTTTCAAAATAGTAAAGACTTTCCAGTTCCAATTTTATATTCCAGACCATACGAACAGCAGGAAGGACTACAGAAGATGCAAGCTCTTTATAGATAGCATCCATTTGAGCCGCTTGCTGTTGTGCTCGTTCTCTTGCCAAATCTTTTTGGTGTCGGAAGAATTCTGAAATAACATCCCAAAAGAATAAGGGAATTAAAATCAGAATGGGAAAAATAGGTTTTAATTGCTTAATCAGTTCACTGAGAAGGAAAAGACTTAATCCCCCAAATATAAGAAAACCGATAGCAATGTAAAATTGTTCTTTACGGGAGGGCGGAAGTTCCGCCCACCATTGTCTAATTTTCTTCATAAAGTTCCACCTCCGAAATAAGAGCTTCTCGGATTTCCAGATTAATAATAATCTGCTGTCCCGGTTTAAGTATTTTACATGATGCAATCACTTCCGGATCGAATGTCCGGAATTTCAGCTGTTCCATATCAGGCATGCCATTTTTCATCAGAGGAAAAATAAAAATATCTGCATATGACTTGCCATTTTTACTGATATGTGTCTTTATGCCGGCAAATGTGCCACCGCTCTGCATATGCTCACCTCCTATAATTTGAGAAGAAGAGAGGATTATGATACAATACACTTGTCAAGAGAGCTGTAATCATAATCCAGATTTACAGTTTCATAGGGAAACCCCTGTAAGAAGGGGCTTCCTTATTGTAGGAGATCGAATCCTCATTAATTTCATAATCAGGTCATCCTTTCAATTTATTTTTGGAATTCTCTTTACATATTAAAAAACTATGTTAAGATATATCCAAAACTTAAATCATTATCTATCATCAAGTATAATTATTAATAAGAAGTATGTCATGGGGACAAATAAAAAAATATTTCTGTCCCTCAAGATTAGAGGAGTGTAAGAATGAGTGAAGGACAAAACTGGATAAAATTCGAGAAAAGTTTAAAGAAATTATCTTATAAAAAGAGAGTAGCTATAGAGCAATATATAGGGGCTATTGGAAGTCCATCCTTAACTAAACCAATTCCTAGTAGCAAATCTATTTTGCCAAAATTATGGGAAAATTATGCAGATACTTATACAAAACGCTGGATTAAATTACAAAATTCTTATGAAGAATTTTATGGAGATAAGATAGAAATAGAAGATTTAAAAGACAAGATGAACTTCTATTTAACAGGACGTAGACCCTTTAGGCGAAAAGGAAGTAAGGCAATTGAATTTTTAGCATTTGCTTTTCAGGTATCAGAGGAATATATTCTATACGGCAGAAGGGAAACAGAATTTATAAATGTACAACAGAGAAAGATTAAATGTATTGTTTATGATGTTGAAGAGAATACAAGACGTTTCTTTGCAAGACAAAATGATACAAAAACAGTTTTTTTGTCATTGAGTGATGTACAACAAAAAGCATTAAATCGTTTAGTTGAAAATTGGTATCGACTAGATATGTTAGAACATATGGGTATCGAAATAGAAGACGACTTATCTTTTCTTTAAGATAAGTTTAGTTCAAAACGATATTTCAACATATGGCATAAGAGTAAACTTATAAAATCCTTTCCGGTAAAAGCAGGAGAGGGGAATGGTATTTTTGCAATTATCTCCTGAGCTATTCTTATACACTGGTGGGATGCCGTTTTTTGAGTATACTATCACTCTAGCAGATAAATTCACCCATATCATTACTGAAAAGCTATAATTTAGCAGGATGTATGCCTATGGGTAAAATGCCGATTTAAAATATAGCATGAGTTAAGTCAAATAAAAAAGAAATCCAGAGTTTATTCTGAATTTCTTTTTTATAGCGCTTATCTATTATTTTCTTTTCCTAAATTTCAGTTTTACTGCTCCAATGCCAGCCAGCGCACTTCCTGCCAGCGCATAGAGGGAAGCAAAGCTTGTGGGATCGCCTGTTTTCGGTGGCTGTTTTCCTGTAGAATCATCCTGACTGTTATTTGTTTCAGAACTGTTGTTATTCTGGGAAGTATTCTCATTGTTGTTTTGAGAGTTATTCTCATTCTGGTTGTTATTTTCATTGTTGTTCTGATTGTTGTCAGGTGTTTCAGAATCCTGTTCGTCTGGGTTCTGGGGTGTCTCTGGTTCCTGCTCATCCGGGTTCTGAGGTGTTTCAGGCTCCTGTTCGTCTGGGTTCTGAGGTGTCTCAGGTTCCTGCTCGTCTGGGTTTTCTGGAATAGGCTCCCAGTGCCCTACTTCGGGGTGTTCAATAGTCTCCGTCCATGCGGGCTTATCGACCTTCCAAATTTGCTCATAAACTGCCGGTTTGTCGACAACCCACTTGTCCTCATAAACAGCTTCATGATGGATAGTCTCATCATATGCCTCTTTAACAAGAACCTGCTCATCCCAGGCTTCTTTGATAAGCTCATCCCACGCTTCTTTTACGAGAACCTGTTCATCCCATGCAGGCTTATCAACAATCCAAATTACCCTATCTCCATATCCTAAACACCCATTCAGGGCATTCTCCTGGATATGATCTGCTGCATGTCCCGTAATATCTGCTCCACAGTTGTGACAAATAGTTCTGATTTCCTCATGACCCTCTTCTGGGTGGTGAACAGTATCATATACTGCCTCGTGATGTTTGTATTCAGCTTCGTGATGTACAGTCTTGTACTCAGCTTCATGGTGAACTACCTCATCCCATGCCTCTGTAACAAGCACATTTTCCGTATGTCCTTCTTCAGGGCTAATCAGTGCCCCATTCTCATAATGCCCTTCCTCAGGATGATTGACAGTCTCTGTCCAAGCAGGCGTGTCCACGATCCAGACAAAGCCGTCACGAATCGGTGTTTCCTTTACAGGAATAAACGGAGCAAAGTTCGCATCATCAGCAGAAACAACGCCGACACTGCCTAAGGTGATAGTCATAGCCGCCGCTAATGCAATTATCAGTTTCCTTTTCATTTGTAAATTTCCTCCTAATTGAATTTGTTGACCTTTATTAGCCATATATGGCTAATATGATTATAGTCCATAAACGGGTAAGATTCAAGTAAAAAAGGAGACTTTGAAACATGATTTCTTATCAACCATTATGGGATACACTAAAGGAAAAAGGCGTAACACAATATCAGTTAATTAATAACTATGGAGTATCTGCCGGACAATTATCACGGCTAAGAGCCAACAGTAATATATCTACACATACTGTTGATGCTTTGTGTGAAATATTAGAATGTAAGGTAGAAGATGTTTTATTGCATGTTCCCAATAAAACGTTGAGATAAATGTAGAGAAACACAGACGCTTGCCCGAACATCCCACCGCCCTGTTAGGTACACCGATGCTTCGGGCATCCTGCGGAACGCTGAACGATGAAAAGAGAGTGGACAAGGAAAAATAGCATATCAATATTTTACAGGATGGAACTATTCCATTCTTTAAAAAACAGAAAATATGTTGATTACACGTTTGATTACATTTTTTTGAAGATGTGCTGAAACCTCCTTATTTACAGTGTTTTTTTGCCTATAGGATTATTCGATTCCGGTCTGCGGCACTTGGTGAATGTGCTTCAAACTCTTATAAATCAAGGGTTTGGAGCATTTTTCTTTTTTTAAAATCTTGTACAAAGTTGTACAGTCTGTAAATCAGGGTTTTTAGCTATTTAACCTAAACCCCCATGCCCGCACACTTGGCACCACCATAAATGAAACTGTGCAGACGGCAGGTTATTGAATTTGTCCCTGTCCTCTTTTATACTTATGGTAACGGCAAAGATCGTTTTTTATTTGGGCCTGTAGCCCGTTACCTAAACTGATTTCAGGTACTCTCATTTGCACCACCACCTGTCCAGCCTATTATT
>OAVH01001154.1_pt1 | contig 15650 bp, 17 predicted proteins | sample 1495281 | NCBI WGS metagenome assembly OAVH01 (sample SAMEA2580082, study PRJEB22360) | human gut metagenome | biome: human gut; feature: human-associated habitat; material: faeces | place: Denmark | collected 2008/2010
GTAACTGTGGGCAAAGATATTCTTCGCCTAGATAGAAAATAACTCCCCTAATTATTTTCTATACATTCTATCCCCTTAATAATTTATTGTATTAAGAAAAAAGGCGTATCCCTAGCGCCTTTTTTCTTGTTCTGTTCTTACACCATAGACTTAATTTTGTAAGCAGCCTTCCTCCATATCCCCTATCAATTCCCGGTTATTTGAACCTTCAAATACTGCATTCTTGTTTTAACAGGTCCTTGCCCCCCGCAAAAGCTAAACAGCTATCTCTATATAGAAAATCCAACAGGGTTTATAAGCAATGCCGGTATTTCTGTATAGAAATTCTACAGAGTATAATGTTGTTTCCATGTGCAAGCCGCATAGGATCTAACCGATATAAATGATTCATGAATTTTTTCATAAGTGCAGATAAACTTATGCTGAACCGCTTTACAAAGCCCATAAATTCCATCTATAATGAACCTGTTGCCGCCCATGAAAAACGGAAAGATACCTAGGCAGTATATTTGCGGCATGCCACCATTGCGTGGCTTTTTTTATTCATGGGTGTAACAGCAGGTATTACAGAGGAAACTGCCGCAGCAGCTCCTCCTGCAGCTGTACGTACTCGTGATCACTCAATAAACCGCTTTTTCTCCTCACCTCAAGAATACGGCGTTCATACGCAATCACCTCATCGTCCAGCACCCTAACATCACTGGCATATTTGCCAAACCGGCAGACCCTCGCATATTCCTGCCGGTGTGCTTTCCAGAGCTTACAGCGATACATTGGATCCCCTTCCCATAATCTGTGTTGAAACCGATACCGCTTCCGTTCCATAAAATCCGGAAATGAAAGATATGCCATTTCTATCACCTCAAGGATAGTATAGGTCATATTGTTACAAAATATATGTAACAAGTAAAAACACTGCACAGTTAATCCTGTTGCAGTGCTTCCTTATACTGTTCATCTTCATCCTCCACCCGTTCGATATAGCCCTCCTGTATCAGAACCTCCTCCATATGATAATCCATCATAATCCCGATTCCGACATCCATCATTTTGCGCAGACACTTTAACAGCATGGCTCCACGGTTGGTAAGCGCATATTCAATCATGGTAGGCTTTTTCCGTACATGGACAACGCGGGAAACCAGACCCAAAGTAATCAGCTCATCCAACTGCTCCATGATACTGTGTTTTGTCATTGATGAAATTGCTGCACACAGCTCCTCCAGACGTTTTTTCCGCTTCTCCATTTCCCATAGAACAAGTGCCTTTTCTCTTTCCTGGGCAATATCAATGCTTAATGTCAACGGATCCATATATCCTGTAACCTTCATAGCTCAACACCTCTTGTGTACATCCTATCAAAAATGTGAAATTTACGCAACAATACAGCCATAACTTGACAGATTTAATAAAAAAACGGTTTCTGTACAGAAAAAATGGAAAAAGCCGGTTAAGGGGTTCCGGCTTTTCCAAAAATTATGTTATTTAAGGGGATAGAAAATTGTATGAATTATCATTAGGGAGAATGATGAGTACATACAAGCAAGGTTAACTTCCTTGCTCGTGTAATAGTATATGATATTTATTTGTATAAAAAATGTTTGAAATACGTGAAAATATGTGAAGCATTTTACTAGGAATTAGATAGCAGCTTTTGCTTAGTCATTTCCAGAAATTCCTCTAGATAGGCACGATTGAGAGAGTAGTACAATCGGTTGTTTTCCTTACGAAATTTTATAAAGCCGGCATTCATCAGGGACTGCATATGATAGGAAATTGTTGGTGTTGTAAGCTGAAGCTCCTTTGCAATCTGTGCTCCATAAGCACTTTGTCTGGATACAAAGCAAAGAATATCAAACTTGCTTTTATCACTGAGCAGCTTTAAGCTGCTGCAAATCGTATCTATAGAAATTCCAGCCTTTTTATGCTTGAGCAGCGGCAGTATATCCAGTCCCCAGATCAGTGTTGCCTGTCCGTCTTCACGAAGCTCCTGTGTGAGAAAAGACAATGATCGAAATCCGGCAAAGGTTGGTAATACAAGTATTTCCTCGGATTCTAAAACCGCATCCAATTTTATGCCGGTAAGCTCCATCAGCTCCTGAAGCTGTTCACCGTCATTGCCGCACATATCCTGAAACAAAGAGGCAGCCTCCGCATACTCTTTATGATACCGCTTCAAAATAGGAAGCAGATTCTGAAACAGGGCCTCCCATTCATCCAGCACTGTCATCATATTCTGTGCCCGCATCCAAAGCTCCCATTTATCCTCTACCTCCAGACCACTGGCGTCTAAATCTGTAAGAAGCTGCTGACTATCCGCAGCCTTGTAATCCTTATCCTCATCGAAGTTGCTGATATAGGATCGAATCAGACACAGTTTATCCTGTTCACATACCTTGCGCAAGTCCTGCAGCTGTATTTTCCAGTCTGTTTCCAGCATATTGAGATAACTGATCAGAAAGCTGTGAAAGGGTGTGATTTTACTCGCCTTTTTTTCCTGAAACAGAAATTGCATATGGGAAAATTCAGAGTTAAATACCGTCCGCATTTCTGTGCGTATGCGTATCAGCACAGTAATATGTGAACGCACCCGTTGTTCATCCGCAGCCGGTAAATGCTCCCCGCGCAAAGCATCCTCAAATCCTTCCTCACGCAGACTGTCCTCCAGCAGCTCACAGCATTCCAGCATTGGCTGAAACCAGTTTTTAAACAGGATTTTCACACGCGCCATCTCCTTTTTACAGCTCCCGCAGCTGTTTCAGGAATATCATACCAGTAAATATCAGGAAAGTAAACAAAGCAAAGGCTGCGAATATCACAGGGATAGACACATACAGGCAGATCGCACTCATCGCAAAGGAGGTCAGGGGCATAGCGATGGTGGCTACGGCATTAAAAATCGCACTGACTCTGGCCAGATAGGCCTGCTCCACATGCTTCATTAAAGAAATACTGATAATACTGATCAAAACGGCTATACAGCAGCCAAACAGAAAAGCGGCAATCGCCATAGCGATGTAAATGGGAATCGTTCCTGAAAGATGAATAATCTGTGTCAGAGCCAGATAATAAAAGCCTGTAGAAACACCGCCAAGCAGAAGAAGCGTGCGGTTGTGGATATGCTTTTGAAGATACGGATAGACAAAGGCACCGATGCCCATGCCGATGGACAGCGCCAGTGAGGAAACGGATAACAGATCTGCCCCCTGATGCAAAATACCGCTGATATACGGTGCCTGAAAGGAATTATATGGAACCAGCAGCATATTCATCAATGCAGCACAGCCGCAAATCACAAGCAGCAGTGGCAGGCCCTTTACATACTGAAAGCCCTCCCTCATGAGCAGCAGACTCTTTCGGTAATCGCTTTTTTCCGTTTGCGCTGTTTCCTTACTGTGAATACAGAAAATAATAGCAGCAGAGATGAAAAAGGAAGCTACATCTGTCAAGATTGCACCGGGCAGTCCGATTGCAGCGATCAGGATACCGCCGGCAGCAGTACCAACCAGCTCACAAATCCGGGAGGATGACTGTGAGAAGGAAAGGCCGAAATCATAATATTCCCGATCCAGAATAAGCGGGGTAAAGGCAGTGGATGCAGGATTGCGAAAGGATTCCAGTGTATTATTAAGAAACGTAATCAACAGCAGCATCCATGGCTGTAAAACAGAAAGCATATACAAGACAGCAATCGCAGCCGTAAGAATACCGCGCAAGCTATCGCACACAATCATCACCTTTTTTTTCTCCATCCGCTCTACAACTGCACCGGCAAACGGCTGTACAATGACATTGGGGATCATATTGACTCCCAGCATAACGGCAGACCAGCTGGCAGAGCCTGTCAGCTCATAGACAAGCCAGGTAAATGCAATCATATCAATCGAATCACCCAAACGGTTGATAAAGTTCGCCCCTGTCATTTTCATATATTCTTTCTGCTTAAATATCTGACGGTATCCTTGTTCCATGTATATCTATCTCCTTTATTAGATATATATATAATACAACTACAGTAGATAATTGTCAATCCATATATTAGATATATATCTAATAGTATATACCACATCCGTAGCGTAACGCTTTCATGACGCATTACGAACATCATTTGTCCGATTTCTATGCAGGCTTTCTATTAAGCAATATGGCTTCCTAATTAAAAAAGGATCTGAAATTCAGACCCTTATACCATAAACTGCAGAAAATAATCGATTTGTTTCTTCCACCAGTACCAGTCATGGGAAACATCATATCCCCAATAATCAATCCATGCATCAATATGCTTTTCTGCAAAAATCGCTTCCATCTGATGCATGCTGTTTTCCATTTCCTGCTCCCAGGCCCCCTGTCCGCAGCATAAAACGATTTCCGAATTGCGATACAGCTCCATATACGGATGATCACAAGGCGTATTTGGCAGATAATCACTTGGAGAATTGCGGTAGGTCAGCTCATCATGATAATCATGGAAGAAGTAGTCCGCATGATACAGCCCGCTCATTGATAACACACGGTTAAACAAGTCCGGTCTGCGCAGGAAGAAGTTCAATGCATGAAAGGCTCCCAGACTGCAGCCGCAGGTCATCATCCCCTGTCCATCCTTGCCGCCGTTGGCATAGACACTGATTTCCTGTATGCGGGGCACCAGTTCATCAATAATGTAATGATAATAGCGTTCGTGCTGTTCAATACGTTCTCTCGGATTTCCAGCTTCAAAGCTCCATGTTTCATGATCTATACTGTCACAGCAGAAAAACATAATTCTGCCGGCATCCACATATTCATGTGCGGCATCGATCATACCGAAGTTTTCAAAATCATAAAAGCGTCCATCCTGTGCCGGAAATACCAGGCAGGGAACCCCTGCGTGTCCAAACACCTTAAATTCCATGTCCCGATTCAGCTCATGGCTAAATTCCTTATAATACTCCACTTTCATAAACATACCCTCCTTGTTATCGCTCATCATCACTTCAATGCTCCTGTGTGTCTAATGCCTGTTCCATTTCTTCACATATGCAATCAGCCCACAGCTGGTATATATCCTGTGTTTCATGCAACAGATGACAGCAATCCGCGCCGGTGTGAATATCTAGGACTGCCCAGCTGTTTTGTTGCTTTACCAGCAGCATATGCACAAAGCTGCAGCTCCATCCCGCTTTTGTCAGGCGCAGACATGCCTGTTCAGCAAATACTGACAGCTCTTTTTTCTCCTCTTTCCGTATAACCAATCCATTGCATTGCATCGCCTCTATTCTGATATTCCCCTGATGATCCAGCAGTGCCTCCCATACATAAAGGGGTTCCTTTTCCGCTGGCAGCAGCATGTCGTGACACAGATTGACTGCCTGTAGCAGCTTATCTTTATCCTGATATACTCGCAGTCGTTCCTGCTCTGGTGTATACAGAGAGATTGACGTTGCAGACTCCATCAGCCGCATCAGCTGCTGCCTGGAGACAGCACGCTGTGCCGGAAATAAAGGAAGACCGCAAGCCTTCATCCATGCCCGCCGTGTACCGATGTCCAGATACCGCTGCACTTCACTAATCCTGCTGCCGCTGGTAACATGAAAATCTGTTCGCAGCCGTGCATCCACAAAGCAATTCGCCTCCTGAAAGGATTCTATGCCGTGAAGTCTGCCATAGCGATATATGAAAAACGCTGCCGCACGCAACATAGCATCATATGATTGGGATTGTTGTATTTGTATATAATCCTGCAAAGCATGTCTGACCTCGATCCGCAATTCCTCATACGGTACATAACCGATTCCCAGGGTATTGATACCGTTGAGCTTCAATCGGTCGCAGAAGTTCCAGTTTGTCGCAGGAAATTGCGGGGATATCACAAGAAAATTCATATATTCCCAGCTTTCTCTTTTGTATATTATACCATATATAAAACAGATTTGAAAGCCTTGTGTTTTTTTCTTTCTGAAAAGAAATGAAAAAGACCAGCTGCGTATACGCTGATCTTCCCTGCTGAAACTGCTGTGTTTTCATGGTGATTGTTTTCCTGAATTACCTGAATTTCTCCGGATTTTACAACCGGCACATCTGTAATCCTCCCCTGCCTGTACCATATGCATACCGCTGATTTTGGGTGTATAAAGCTTCATATAACTCACACATAAAGCACACGCATACTTAATAAAGCAAAGCATCTGCTAGATTGATACGCATGCGGAAATGCACTTACGATGGCTCTGCTCCTTCTGCTTCCTGCTTTAATCAGGAATGGCGCACATGCTTGCTGTAGGTATACAGATCTGACACCGTTACCAGCTGATACCCCTTTTCCTGCAGGCGTGGAACCAGCTCTGAAACTGCAGCTGCGGTTGATGCATACAAATCGTGCATTAAGATAATATCTCCATCCTGTACCTGCTCAAGCACGCGCTCCACTACGACCTTCGCATCACGGTCATGCCAGTCTCTGGTATCCAGTGACCAGGTCACGATGCGCTTACCCTTTGCACATTCCATAACCGTCTTATTTTTACTGCCATAGGGCGGCCGGATCACATCCGGATACCGGTGGGTAATATCATAAATGGATTCCTGCGTCGCTATGATCTCCTCCTCTATATTTTCCTTTGACAGTGTGGTCAGCTGCTTATGCGAATACGTATGATTTCCGATTTCATTCCCCTCCAGCACCATCCGCTGCAGGATATCCGGAAAATTATCCGCATTGCTGCCAAGGACAAAGAAGGTTGCACTGGCTCCGTACTCCTTTAATACATCCAGAATTGCAGGCGTATAGCGCTTGCTTGGGCCGTCATCGAAGGTAAGCGCAATCATCGGCTTTTTCGGGTCAATATTTTTTACCGGCTCATTTAAAATATCCTCATAGGGAACAATCGTCTGCTGAGCTTCCTTCTTCAAATCCATCGCATCCTTGAAGACATCATAGCCACACTCAAAGCTCGCTGCCTCATCAAACAACGTACCCTGAGGAAAATAAAACACCATTCTGTCCTTTTTTAATACAAACCGGTCGAAATTTTCCTCCACTGCCGATATATGGGAGCGGAAGCGGTCATTATCACATTCCGAAGGGAACCGCTTCTGAAAATAATCGGATGCCTTAGCGGACAGCTCCTGAATCCTGTTCGCATCAAAAATATCATACAGATGGATAAAATCCTGCTTCTTTGTATCATACACGATGGTTTCCACAAACTCCTGCTTCTGGTAGATGCATTGATAAATCATCAGCTTAATCGAAACATAGCGCTCATCCTTATAGAAGGACTGCCAGGTGATATTAAACTCCGCCTTTCGTTTTTCCTTATATGGCTTAACAGCAGTCAGGAAACGCTTTTGATAACTGTCTACGATATCCTTGATTTTTTTATCCAGCTTGGCAATGTCTGTTTGCGGATACATAATACTTTCCAGATAGGTATCCTTATATTGAATATCCTGTACGGTCGTTCCAATCTCCTGATTTGGATTTCTGTTCTCATCCAGCTCCTTCCTATTACAGCCGCATAAAAGCAGCAGACACAGGAAAGGGCATACAATACGTCTTACATTCATGAATTATCACCTGCTCCTTCAAGTATATGGAAAAACAGGCGAAAATAATGCATTATTATGCGAAAAAAATTGTAATTCCCTCGATTTCGTATTATCATTATAGTTGGTCTAAAAGGTGGAATTGAATATGAATGAAAAAGAAAAGATTATAAATATCGCGGTCATTGCCCACGTCGATGCAGGAAAGTCTACTCTGGTAGATGCCTTCCTTCGTCAGAGTGATGTATTTCGCAGCAATGAAGAAGTTGTCGACTGTGTTATGGACAGCAATGATCTGGAACGGGAACGTGGTATCACCATCTATTCCAAGAACTGCAGTGTAATCCATGATGGTGTAAAAATCAATATTGTAGATACTCCTGGACATGCGGATTTCTCCAGTGAAGTAGAACGTATCATTAAGACCGTTGATGCTGTTATTCTGCTGGTGGATTCCAGTGAGGGTCCGATGCCGCAGACACGCTTTGTATTAAGCAAGTCTCTGGAAATGGGTCTTCGCCCGATTCTGTTGATCAACAAGATCGATAAAAAGGATGCCCGTCCGCAGGAGGTTGTGGATGAGGTGTATGAGCTGTTCCTGGATTTGAATGCCACGGATGCACAGCTTGATTTTCCAATCCTGTATGGTATCGCCAAGCAGGGAATCGTACAGTATGATATGGATACGCCAAGTGATTCCATTGAACCGCTGTTCAAAACGATTCTGAAGCATTGTGAAGCATATCCGGATCTCGATGAGGAACCGCTTCAGATGCAGATCAGTGCCCTTGGTTACGATGAGTACATTGGGCGTCTGGGAATCGGCCGTATCTATCAGGGTGTGTTAAAGGCACAGCAGAGTGTTGTTATCTGTGATTCCTTTGGACATGAGCGTACGAACACGACCTCGCAAATTTTCGTATACCGCGGGTTGAGCCGTGTTTCCGTGAAGGAAGCAAGAAGCGGTGATATCGTGGTAATCGCAGGTATTCCGGATATCATGATCGGTGAAACGCTGTGCGAAAAGGATCATATCATGCCGCTGGAAAGTATTCATATCGAAGAGCCTACCCTGAGTATGAATTTTATCGTCAACAAATCACCATTTGCCGGTAAGAGCGGAAAATATGTGACCTCACGAAACCTGAAGGAGCGTCTGGAAAAGGAGCTGGAAGTCAATGTTGGATTAAAGGTTGAACCAACCGACAGCGGTGACTGCTTCAAGGTCAGCGGACGCGGGGAATTACATATCTCTGTCCTGCTGGAACAGATGCGCCGGGAAGGCTATGAGGTTGCGGTTAGTAAGCCGGAGGTCATTCTGCATAAGGATGAAAACGGAAAGACGGTAGAGCCGGTAGAGGAGGTTGTTGCTCTGGCTCCGGAGGAATACAGCGGAACTATCATCAACAAGCTGAATCTAAGAAAGGGTGTCATGGTGGACATGGTGGAAGAAAACGGCTACTGCCGTATCACCTATGAAGCACCAACCCGAGGACTGCTGGGATATCGCAGTGAATTTATCAATGATACCCGTGGAGAAGGTACTCTCGTTCGCCGTATCAAGGGCTATACGCCATACAAGGGTGAAATTACGCAGCGTTCCAATGGCGCCATGATTTCTACGGAAACCGGAAGTGCGATGACCTACGCCCTGTGGAATCTGCAGGAGCGCGGTACTCTCTTTATCTCTCCACAGACAGAGGTATATGAGGGTATGATCATCGGTGAATCTGCACGTAATGTGGATATGGATGTCAATCCGCTGAAGAACAAGAAGCTGACTGCAATACGTTCTAGTGGAAACGATGAAGCGATGCGTCTAACGCCTCCTAGAGAAATGTCACTAGAGGAAGCTCTGGAATGGATCAATGACGATGAGCTGGTGGAGATAACGCCGGACAGCATCCGTTTACGCAAAAAAGGTCTGAAGCCGCATGAGCGCCGTCAGTATTACCGTGAACGCGTGCAGGATGAAGTGAAGTAAAAAAACAAAAACGCCGATATGGCGTTTTTTCTATATCGTGATGCAGGGTAAGAAGTTGAAAAGCTCGACAAGGGACATACGCTGATTCATAAAAAAACTGCCATGGGAAGTCCTCGTCCGTTACCTTTATTGAGGCTATGGACAGGGACCCTTTTGGCAGTACTTTTACGTACGCTTATCAAATTTTGTCTTACATTTCGGACAGGTGATCGTAATGGTACCTCTCCCCTTTGGTACACGCAAGCGCTGCTTGCAGTTTGGACAGTTATAATATTTATGAGTCTTACGATCCTGAAATTCACGCTTCTTCGTTCTCCATGTATTCTGAATCGGATAAATTTTACCCATAAATTTTGCATTTTCCTGTGCCCGCTTATACGTATTTTTACTCAGAATACGAAACCAACACCATACGATCAGCAGCAACGCCACATAAGTGATATATGGAATGCGGAAAGCGGTACCCACAATGGTGATTACAAAATACAGAATCAGTATCGCAAAAGACAGCTGATCCACTCCTGTTCTTCCACGCATAAAATTCTGAAACCATTTCATATCTCAAAACTCCCTTCGATTGTGACATATTATATCACGTTCTAATTCCGATTTCCACGCCTCCCGTGCTTTTACGACAATATCACACAAAAAGCCCATGTTTGTATGGATTCCTGTTTATTTATGCCTGTCAGCATAAGGCATATTGGTTGACGAATTGCAAAAAGACTGCTATGATATACCCGACAAAAACTTCAGGGTCGGGTGAAATTCCCAATCGGCGGTAAACCCCGCAAGCCGAAAGGCAGGAACCGTGTGAAACTCCGGTGGCGACAGTATAGTCTGGATGAAAGAAGTTAAAGTTTTTTCGATATGTCCCTAAAGGTTTTTGTTGAAAACCTTTTTTCTTTTGAAAAAAGGCTGACAGAGACAGGAGGAATCGTATATGTCAGCATATGTTTCAACAAAAAGCAGGATGAGTGTTCACACCATCGCCAAAATCAGCATACTGGGAGCCCTGGCCTTTCTGGTCATGATGTTTGAAATCCCTCTCCCCTTTGCCCCTGCATTTTACAAGCTGGGATTTGATGAGGTCATCGTATTGATTGGAGGATTCGCCCTTGGCCCATGGGCTGCCGTCTGCATTGAAGCATTGAAAATCGCTTTGAATCTGATTATCGGCGGAACCATAACTATGGGAGTTGGAGAGCTTACCAACTTTCTGATTGGACTTGCCTTTGTACTACCGGCTACCCTCATGTATCAAAGAGAGAAAACAAGAAAGCACGCATTATATGGATTGATTACAGGTACAATCTGTATGACCGTTCTGGGCGGTCTGTTAAATTATTTTGTTATGCTGCCGGCGTATGCCTTTTTTATGAACTGGCCACTTGATCAGATTATCGCAGCCGGTCATGCAGTAAATCCAAATATCAACGGTCTGCTGGCACTTGTTCTGATGGCTACCACCCCGTTTAATCTGCTGAAGGGCATCCTTTGCAGCATCGTTGTCTTTCTATCCTATAAAAAAGTATCCCCTGTGATAAAGAAGCAGTAAATAAAAAAAGGCTTTCGTACGATCCGTGCATAATTATGCTATATGACGGATAGAAAACGAAGGCTTTTTATATATATTTTTTAAAATTCATCTGACGCTTTTCACATACATAACCGTTTCTCTCATAAAATGCATGTGCCTGTTTCCGCTGTTCACCGGATACCAGCCGAACCATGCAGGCATTGCTATCCCTTGCCCAGCGCTCTATGCTATGCAATAGACTGCTGCCGACTCCCTGCTGCTGGAAGGCAGGATGTACAGCAATCCCCAGTATATCCTTCATAGGTAAGGAATATAAAAGCTCATAATCCTGTGCATGAACATAGCCGACAACCCTGTGTTCAGCTACAGCAACAATGATACAGTGCTGCTTCATTTCAAGCAGACAAGCCAGCTGCCGCCTTGTATCCTCTAATGAGCAGGCATAGCCCAATACCTCCTCATTCAGCTTCTGTATGGCTGCTGCATCTGCCATTCGGGCTTTACGAAGCTGCACTGCATGTTCATCCTTCCTCATATCTTATGCCCCGCCGCAACATGCAGTACTGCATCCATAAACAGCAAAATCAGAATGATCCAGCCAGTCCATGCGAATACACCGGTCATATCTGAGGTTAAACGGCATATATTCATTTGACGTCCGATTCCCATCTGTACCTGTCCCATGATTTCTGACATAACGCCTACCTTAAAGGTCAGAGAAATCCCATTCGACAGCGATGCCTGTATGGATGAGGATAGAAGTGGAATATAGACACGGCGAAGCAGATACAAACGCCCTTCCGGATACAGCTGAATCACCTTTTTTAGATTTTCATCCATATGCTGTAAACCACTGAATAAGCTGCTGTAAATCGTTGGAAAGATGATCAGAAAGCTGACAATGGCAGCACTGCTTTCCGAACCAAACCATAAAAGAATAACAATGATATAGGAAATGTTGGGAACACTGCGGGTAAGCAGAAGAACAGGATAAAACAGATCGTGAAAGATATGAACCCGATACGATAGATAAGCACAGCCTGCCGCAAGAATAAAAGCTGCCGCAAGCCCTCCCCATGAACGTATCAGCGTCACCAGGGTGCTTTGATAAAACGTTATGGATTGCAGCTGTGCAATCATCAGGCGAAATACATCCAGCGGATAGGGTATAATAAAATCATTGTCCATCCATACTGCAAGCAGCCACCAGAGCAGGAACAGGAAAAAAGCCGATGACAGAATCCTGACCTGCTTCATTCCTCATCCTCATCAAACAGCGACAGCTGCTTTTTTTCTTTCTTTACGGCTCCTTTTCCCGCCTTATCCACCGCTGTAAATGTCAGACGCTCATTATCGACCTGAAATTCCAGTTCATCCTGTAGATATAAAGGAATCTGATCCTCAAACATCAGGATAGGAGTGCGGTCATGCACCTCCTTCATCAAACCATGAGATTCACCTGTCACGATTACAAATTCCTTTTGTTCATTAAAAATACCTGCCAGATAAAACAAAGGTACATCCTCTCGCTGAATCAAAATTTTCTGCTTTTGCTTTCCAACCTTGACCCATTCATAAAACCCATTGCATGGAATCAGACATTTCTGTGAAAGCATGGAACGAAAGGTTTTTTTCTTATCGATTCCCTCACTTCTGGCATTGATCAGCTTCCCATAAGGGCCCTGGATTCCCCAATGCATGACATCCAGTGCATATCCGTCCTCACCGCTGACAAGCACCAGTGCGTCATTACCGGGAAAAACCTCCTCTCTTGCATACTCGAAGAGTGCCTGCTGTTCAATTTTTCGCTTCAGCCTTGCGAATTCCGGCAATTCTCTCAATTCAAAAAAATATCTTCCACACATATGCGAACCTCCTGTACCTATGCCTGTTCCTTTTGTCCCCCCAGCAGCCTGAGCAGATGTGATATCTCCTTTTCGATCCACTTCTCGTTATATCCCAGCTCTAACGCCTTCTCATAATGCGTAAGTGCCTGCTCGTATTTCTTTGTTTCTGTATACAGCTCCCCAAACGCAGAATGCAGCCATCCGTCATTTCTTCCCAGCTGCTGTGCCTCCAGCAGATACGACAATGCGGCATCCAAATGATTCATACGCAAATGACACCAGCCCAGCATGGAGCTGTATAACGGATTCTTCGGCTCCAAATCATATGCCTTTTTAAAACAGCGGGCTGCCTCCTCATATTTTTGCAGCTGTGTATAATTCCAGCCCAGCTCGCTGAAATTCCATGCATCACTTCCATGGCGATTTATACGCTCATTTAAAATTTCGATTGCTTTCTCCGCCTCATGATTCCGCCCCAGATTCCATGCATACAAATCATACATTTCCCGGCCTTCCTCTCCATGAGACAGACAAAACTGGCAGGCCTCAATAGCTTTTTCATATTCATGCAAATCGCTGTAGCATCGGGCATAGTGAAACATGAGCCATAGATCATCCTTTTTATTCACACTGGCACGATCCAGATAGCGCAGCTTCTTTTTCATATCCTGCTGCTTGTGCGCAATCCAAATCATTTCCTGATAGATCCAGTAGGTATCTGTTTCCTTTTGTACAGCCTTTTCAAAATACTCCAGTGCTGTATTGTATTGCTCATCCGATTCTTTGATCCTATTAAGGGAACGGTAAACATCACCGAGCAGGGTGCGCTCGCTGGTATCATCCCTTCCCAGCTCTAGTGCCTTCAAGAGATGAAGAAGTGCTTCCTGCGGTTCATTCTTCTGTGAATACGCATAACCAAGCTCATACTCCTTCCAATCCTGATAATGTGGATGCTGGATTTCCTGCAAAATATTGATTTCCTTATCATATTCCCCGCATGCCTTATAAAACCTTGCCAAGTCAAAGCGTGCATCCTCATCCGGCAGAATATGATAGCTTTTTAAATAATAATCCTCTGCTGTTTTCTTATCTCCGGCATGATAATACGCCTCTGCAGCCTGTGATAACAGCCAGACATTGCGTGTGTCGTCCATAAGACCATTTTCAAAGTATGTTATTGCCTTTTCAAAATTTCCCTGCTGCTTATAGCACCATCCAATTTCACCATGCAGCCATGGCTCATCAAAGCCCAGCTCCAGCGCCTTTTCCAAAGCCTTTAAGCCATCATCGCTTTCCCCCTGCCGATCTAGCGAAAAGCCTAGCTGACTATACATCCAGCCATCCTCCGGAAAATAGACAAGACCCTTTCGTAAATATATCTCTGCTTCCTGATAGCGCTCCATATGGTTTAATATCCACCCCATATTTCCATAATAGAATGGCTCCTCTGTCGCATACAGTTGATGCTGTTCCAGTAATATACGCGCATCCTCCAGCCTGTTTTGATCCAGCAGCTGCATAAATTCTTCCTTGTAATCCATAGTCTGCACCCCTCTTATGATTATTATACTATACTTTCCAAATGAAAAAAAGAAGGCCAGGATGGTTCCTTAGCCTAAAACAGCTGCAATACAACGCCGCTGATAACCGCTGTCACAAAAAGTATTGCGAAGATTCGAAGGATATCTCTTTTATTATCATACATGCGCAGCAATACGAGAAGTCCCAGGCCGGCGCTTGTAATCAGACCGGCGGTAAGTGCCCCGAAGGAGAGTACACCATCCATAAACAGCTGTGCCAGAATGACACTGGCTGCGCAATTCGGGATAAAGCCGGCAAAGGCTGCCAGTACTGGCTGCAGATAAGACCCTTGTGCAAGTATGGTACGCAGGGTGTCCTCACCTATATAATAAATGAAGACAGACAGTGCAAAATTCACAACAAAGACGAAGATAAATATTTTTATTGTACGCACTAATGCTATATAGAAAATAGAATGATGCTCCTCTATAGCTTCCTTTTCACATTCTGCATGGATATTGTGCAGCGGATGATTTTCCTTTAGCCGGTGACCACGGACTAAGATATCCACCAGATATCCGACAAGAACAGCAAGCACCAGCTTCACTGCGATGACAGACAGCAGGATATTGATCTGCTTTGGTTGCGCCACCAATATAGGAATTGCCTCATCACTTGTAGATATAAAAACTGCAATCAGTGTTCCCAAAGATATGGAACGATTCATATACAAACCACTTGCCAGTACAGAGAATCCACACTGCGGTACAATGCCCAGTACACCGCCAATCAGCGGGCCCAGTGCTCTTGCGGATTCTAAGTGCTTCTGGAAACGGTCATTGCTCTTATGTTCCAGGTATTCCATGAGCAGATACGTAAGAAATAGAAACGGTATCATTGGAAGTGCGTCATGAAATACATCCTGAAGTACATCCTGCATAAAATTCCTCCCTTCACATACTAGAGAATTTTACCATTCTTTCGTATTTTATACCAGTAAAACAATCATTCCTTGCCGATTGAGCATTTCTTTTTTTTCGTTTGCCTCTATATCAGTTGCATCTATTATATAAGGAACATCAAATATATACCAATTTTTTAAATGAGCAAATTCACTGCCACTAATTGCAGAGCCTTACGGTGGCTGCATTTTCAGGTAATAATGGCCCTTAGTATGCAGTACTTCGATTGCAAAGTAAAGTATACAAAGCATATTGCTTATATATGGCGAATT
>OAVH01001169.1_pt1 | contig 15499 bp, 13 predicted proteins | sample 1495281 | NCBI WGS metagenome assembly OAVH01 (sample SAMEA2580082, study PRJEB22360) | human gut metagenome | biome: human gut; feature: human-associated habitat; material: faeces | place: Denmark | collected 2008/2010
CCACACAAAAGCAGCCATCGAACGCTGTTGAACCACAGGAAACGCCAAATCCCAAAATCGCTGCGCCTGCGGATATCAGCTATCCAAACAGTCCATCAATCGAGGATTATGACGCTCGCATCGCTATTGACAATAACAATCCGGTGGATAGCAGTCTGCTGGATGGATATACCAGCTTTTCCCAGGAAAGCTTTTCCGCCATATTACGCGATGTAAAAGGAAATGTAAGCTATTCTCCAATGAGCCTGTACTATCCGATGATGCTGACACTGCAGGCCAGTGAAGGAACGACTGCAAAACAGCTGCAAACGCTGCTTCATGTAAAGACCAACAACAATGCCGATCATATGGGAAATCTGTATCGCCGATTGTATACAGATAATGAAGGCGGACAGTTAAAGATTGCCAATTCCCTATGGATACAAAAGGATTTCCCGGTAAAAAAAGACTTTATCCGGACAGCGAACAAACAATATTACGCTTCTTTGCATACTGTTGACTTTTCACAGACAAAAACCGCAGACCTTATGGCGGCATGGATTCGGGAGCATACAAATGGAGAGCTGTCCCCTTCTATACAGACCGACGAATCCATGCGCTCAGCGATTCTCAATGCCATCTACTACAAAGCGCGCTTTGATCAAGAGTTTGAAAAGAAGGATACCAGACAGGCTGTATTTCATACTGCAGATAAGGATGTGACAGCCGATTTCATGCATAAAGAAATGGATACTCATTCCTTTATTGATAATGACCGCTATGCCTCCACATCTCTGCCATTGAGCAACTCCTCCACCTTGACACTGGTGCTTCCAAAGGAAGAACAGGGAGCCGGAAAATTATTGGAAAGCAAGGGATTTATACAGGAACTGTTTCAGGATGATACAAGTGGTTCTGAATTTGGTATCGTGAAGCTGTCTTTACCTAAATTCCGTGTGCATTCCAAGCTGCAGCTGCGTGATGCAATAAAAGCAATGGGGGTGAGCTCCCTGTTTGACACCACGGCAGAGCTGGACGGCATTTCCGATGCCAAGCCGCTGTTTGTATCCAGAATCCAGCAGGAAACCAGTATAGACCTGAACGAGGAGGGTGTGGAAGCGAGTGCGTACACGATGATGGCTACTGCAGGAGCTGCCAATGTTGAGCACCCAAAGCTCTTAGATTTGAATCTGAACCGGGAATTTCTTTACATCATATCCACCAACATGGATGGTAAGAATCTGCCACTGTTTATCGGTATTTGTGCAGACCCCACCAGAAAAGAATAACGAAAAAAAGCTGTTTGTATGGAATCATGCTACAATTCCCTGCATGACAGCTTTTTATTGCCGCGTGACCATATGCCACTGCTTTTCCACAAGACTGTTACCAGCGGCAGGAGAAACTTGTACACATATGCAAGCATTCGTTTTTACAAACATTCTGATATCAAACCAAGACGAATTATATACTGCTTTCCTCTCCGCTTCTTGATACGATACTCGATTATATGGATTTAAAAACCAGATCAATGTACTATACAATATCAATTCTCTATATTATATGGATGAAAATCTCATAGTCTGACATTCAACTAAGTAAGCTCATGACATAAATCATAAAGCAAAATCCTTTTATCCTTCCCTATTTCTGTATGAGATGTAATCATAACAAAACGCTGCCATCCACGGATATCTGACAGCAGCTATTGTAACATCTGTTTTTATGCAGATAACAGCCTTCCTGTATATATTTATGTATACAAGAAGGCTTCTTAGAAATAACGGATATAACAACAACACCGTATCCGTACTTTTTCTGTTTACATAAGCACCGATTCCTTTACCCACAGGAACCAGGGAGTACCTCATACTTATTTTTTCTTATGGAATTTCTGTTCACTTTCCGGATCCTTGACAAAAGCAAGAAACAGCATCCCCAGGAGCATCATCGGAATCAGTCCCAGAATACCGTACTGTGTTTCACCGGTAATCATAATGATAATGGATACCGCCATCGGCCCAAGAATAGCCGAGAACTTGGAGAATACAGAGAAAAATCCAAAAAATTCATTGGAATCTGCCTTATCCGGTATCAGCTTGGCAAAATAGGAACGTGATACTGACTGAATTCCTCCCTGAAACATACCGACCAGTAAAGCTACCACCCAGATAAAGGATGGATAGGTCTTAATCAAGGAGCCTGCCAGGACAACTCCGACATAGCCGATAATACCTGCATAAATCATTTTCTTGCTGCCTACACGCTCAACCAGACGGCCGAACAGAATCGAGAATGGACAGGCTACAATATTGATCAGAATAACAACTACCAGGCTCATGACATCACTGATTCCCATTTCTGTTGCCAGGGATACGGCCATTTTGATAACGGTATTAACGCAGTCTATATAAAAGAAATAGGAAATGCAAAACAGAAAAATATTTTTATTCTTCTTCACATCGCGGAAGGTATGATACAGATGCGCAAAGGACTCCCGCACAACATGGGGAACCGGTTCATGATAGTTTTTCTGCTTAACATTTTTCAGCATGGGACGGGAATATACCAGCCACCACAACACCGCCATTCCCATTGTCAGACCACAGGCCATACGATAGCTCAACGTAAAGGAACCAATGACCAAATCACCGGTTTTCGGATCGCCCAGCAGTGTGACCAGGGCAAAGGGGATTACAAAAATCAGAAACGGCAGTACGGAACCGATATAGCCCCAGGCATATCCGGCTGCACTGACCTTATCCACACGGTCATCATCGCAGACATCCACGATAAATGCATCATAGAAAATAATAGAACCGTTATAGCCAAGCATCGCTATGATAAAGATAACGATAGCCATGCGATAATCAATAAATGGCAGTGCCAGTCCAAAGCCGCCAAAGATTCCCATGAACAGGAAAAATTTAAACATTTTCATTTTCTTGTCCTTGTAATCCGCCATGGTACCCAATACCGGTGAAATTACTGCCAGAATAATGGCATAGATGGCATTTGCCCAGCCAACATACACACTGCTGTCTCCTGGTGTGATTTTCGCAATCAGTAACGGAAAAATCACCGTGCAGGTGGTAAGTACCTGTGCTGAATTGCCGACATCGTACAGGATCCAGCTTGTTTCCTCTTTGGTAAAGCCAAGTTTTGTCAAAATTTTTGTGAACATAGGATTCGTTCCTTTCTCTTATGAAAACAGTGTATCACAGGGAATCAGTCTTGTGGATACGGATAACACAATATTAACAATTTTCAACAGGAAGAAGTGCAGCCTGAAGTTCCTGTCCGTGTACCTCCAGCAGCGCATAGCCGCTTTGCGGAGTCCCGTAGCATACTGAGCCGGGATTGATCAGAATCACACCGTCCACCTCGATAAAGCACTGATGATGCGTATGCCCGAAAAATAATGTATCACAGCCCTTTCGTTTCGCATAGGCTGCCAGCTTACCATACAGGGTACGCATGCATACTTCCATAATTTCATCACTCGCTACATGCTTCATCGCCAGAACCTCCTGTACGGTTTCATCATCGAAGATATCGCCATGCAGACAGATCACGCTGCGCTTTTCAATGGTAAACCTTAATTTTTTAGGAAGCCGGTGTGTCCGGTCATGATTACCCTTCACAATGCTGCATTCAGATATTTCCTGAAGCGGGAATCCAACATCCCCCAAATGAATTTTCAAATCGGCATCCGCATGCCGGTCCAGAATTTTCCTTGCGGCATCCAGTTCTCCATGCGTATCCGACATCAGTAAAATTTTCATATTGTACACCTTCGTATCCTATATCATCATTATAATATGATTCCCCAGGAATAGAAACAAAAACTTTACATTTCAAAGAAAACAGATCATGCTGGCAAAATGGTCAATCGTCCGTGGGCATGCTTCCTTACCTTGCAAAGCCCTATGGATTCTTTTCCATTCTTAACGCTGTTCGCCTACGTAGGCAATGCGGATTCACATACCTTATATTGAGATACAGAGATGATCTCAGAAAATAAAGGAGGATTTCATTATGTATAACAATTGTGGATGTAACAGAGAGTTTGGATTCAACGAAGGCTGCGGAAGAACTGAATGGAACCGTGGATGCGGATGCAACAACGATTACTACAATGACAATGCTGCATTGTATGAAGCAGAATGCATCGCGCGTGCTGCTCTGCGTCGCAGAAACAGAGAAAACCGCTGTGCCCGTGAATTCGTTCGCTGCATGAAAAACGCCCGCTGCGGATACTAAGCTGCAACGAGTGAAAGACCTGTGAAGAGCAGGTCTTTTCCAGTGAATATTATGTTGGCAAAGCCGTATATGCGAACTTCACACAGGCTGTAGGCTGTATGCCGAAGCAGATACACCTCTTCATAGCATAAACAGCTTTCTATAACTAGGTGCAGTATGTTAGCTTTATCAACGCTTTTAAACAAGCCTTGTATTTCTGTATACGGATTGCTCAGCACCTATACGGTAGGCTTGAGCAATGTCTGAAAGCATATCCAGGGTATTAAAATAAAAAAAGGAGGATTTCATTATGTGTAACAATTGTGGATGTAACAGAGAATTTGACGATAGCTATGATTTTGGATGTAACAAAGCAAGCTGGAATAACAGCTGTGGCTGCAACAATGATTACTACAACGACAACGCTGCTCTGTATGAAGCAGAGTGCATCGCGCGTGCTGCTCTGCGTCGCAGAAGCAGAGAAAACCGCTGTGCCCGTGAGTTTGTCCGCTGCATGAAAAATGCCCGCTGCGGATACTAAGCTGGCATTTTTTAACAGCCTTTCATGCTTCCTGCAATACTTTCAAAGCAAAAAGATTTTAGGGGGTTACATGTCTGATACAGCTCATATATCGACTATTTTAACCCTCTTTCAAAATTCAAATCACAGTAATTTTCAAAATAAGTGGTTTGTCAAAACTGAGACCTGCATAACCTGCAGGTCTTTTTTCCTCGCAAAGCCACTGCCTGCAGCATCAGTTCGTTAGCTGTTCATATCCGCGAATGTCTGCACATTTTCTTTCATACACATATCTGCCATAGAGCGATTGTTTGGTCTGGCAAAGTGTTCGTTAAAGCTTTCCCTGCAAACTTTATTCATTCAAGATCGAATGGTGTGTCAGTCTTCAATCATAGCATCCAGAATATCCTGCAGAGCCTGCTTTCCATTCATTCTGCCGAAGGTCTTCATATCGATGACATGGATAGGGATTTCAAAGGAATTCAGCTTCTTTTTCATAGAATCCTTCAAATACCGCATCTGCGGCGCCAGCCAGATTGCCTGCATATGATACTCAAAATGATAGCGGCGAATAAATTTTTCATCCAGTATCTCCGCTGAGCCATATGCGAGGACAAGATCGTTATCACGTAGGGCATCCTCCAGATGATTTCCAAGCTCATGAATTTCCTCGACATAAATCTGTTCGCGCAGACTCGCCTTTTGAATCTGCTTACAAAACATACCGGATGTGTTTCCTGTAGCACAGCATACATATACTAACATACGGGTTCCTCCTTTAGAAAAGCTCGTATTCCTTTTCGTTGATGTGTAATTTCCTCATATTCGCAATGACAGCGTTTTATTTTCTTACTGCCAGTGGACGCTTTCTTCCACAGCTGTTTCCAATCAAGGATGGCTGTTGCCTTATGTTGCGGCGTATTCACGCATTGTGTAAACAGTGAATCAAGTCGTGCTGCCACCATGCAGATACAGCGCAGTAATTTTAACGGATTTTGGTCACCGTAAATATACGCACGAGGATGTCCGCAGAAAGATAAAAGCTTTGATGTAAGCATCTGATCCATATCCCGACTGCGTAATTGGGTGCATAAACAATTTCGAAATGCGCGCCACAGGCATGCAGCCTGCTTTGACAGCTGCTGTCGTGTAACACTGTTTACCGCTGAGTTCGCATTATATCCGCTCACCTTCTGTGAAAAGCACTTATTACAATAACCGCCCCATAGCCTAATATGCATGCTATCGCATATCACACAAGGAACACTCCCCTCGATAGCACCCATATGCACTACGTTTTGCAAATCAGGGACAGATACAGCTTTCTTTTGCAGACTGAAACGGATGTACAAAGCCGCAAGCTTCCTGATGATCTGTTTGCCTCTTCGCCTGTCAGACAGAATACCGTTATGCAAAACAATAAGGGGCGTAGCCACGGCTTTATAGCCACAGGCATGTGCCTGAAGCAGACCGTCATTACACTGAACATAGTAATTCATAGATTTCCTCCCACACTATGAATCCATCATAGCATGACGCAATCACAGATGCAAGCAGGAAAGGGTACAATCACAGAAAGCGGTTACGCATCCGTTTCGATTCCCCTTATGCATAAAGCACGGCCAAAAAAATTTCTTCGCATATGCCACTTTAAAATTCCAAAAAAAGAACAAGCTGCCACCACTCTGGCAACAGGAACCCATTCTCTGCTACTGCTTTCTCTGAATCGCAGAACAAGCACCTTATCCTGCATTCACAGCATAGTATCCTTGCTGTTTTATTGCTTTCAATGCCTTTCTATGTTACAATTTTCATACAGAATATTGTTTAAAACAATACTTACACAACCGGCATCATGCAACTATATTACCAGCTGTAGCTACAGACAGCTTTAGAAAGTGAGGAACGGAAATGAATTGGAAAAACAGCACACTACTATCCCTGTTGTCCGTTCTTCTTTTAACGGGGTGCAGCCGGCAGAATGCTACAACCTATGAACCGGAAATTACACAGGCATCGTCAGCAGAAACAAAGCTGACTTTTTTCGGATACAAATATGAAGCCCTCAATGTCGCTGCTATAGAAGACAGCCTGCAATCATATATGCAGCAGCACAACCGTGTTTCCATCACATATGAAAGCATTAAGGGTACGGACTATTATGAGATACTTGAAAAACGCATTGACACGCATAACGGCGATGATATTTTCATGGTCGATCAGGCCTCCATGCTGGAGCTGGAGAAAAAGGGGGCTCTGGCAGACCTGTCAGATCTTTCCACCCTTGATAACTTCAGTGATCTTGTGAAGCATCAAATGCAGGCAAACGGGCCCTTAAACTATGTTCCTACCTCGATTTCTGCGTTCGGTCTGTACTGCAATGAGGATTTGCTGAAGCAGCATAAACAAAAGATTCCAGAGAATCTGGATGAATTTATGAAAGTATGCGATTATTTTAAACAGAAGGGAATAACGCCAATCATTGCAAACAACGATATTTCCCTGAAAACCGTCGTGCTGGCTAAGGGACTGTATCCCATCTATCAGCAAAAGGATAAAGATAAGCTGCTGCAGCAGTTTAACAGCGGTGAGCAGGATCTGGCAAAGGCCCTGCAGCCTGGCTTCGAGCTTGTGGAGACAATGATTGAGCACGGCTATGTGGATTGTGAAGAAGCCCTGAAAACAGAAAAGACAAAGGATGACCTGCTTTTATTCGCAAAAGGGAAGCAGCCGTTCATGCTCAGTGGAGCCTGGGCAGCACCGCGCCTGCGGGATTTACAGCCGGAATTCACCTTTTCCATACATCCATATCCCATACTGGAGGATGGCAGTGCTCTGGTTATCAATATTGATACCAGAATCAGTGTGAATGCAGACAGTCCACATGTAAAGGAAGCAAAGGAATTTGTGGAATATCTGACACAGAAGGATGTCCTCTGGAAATTTGTAAACAGTCAAAGCTCCTTCAGCCCTTTAAAGGATGAGCAGTTGGCGGATGATATCGCAATTCAATCTTTGGGGCCCTATCTCACCAATGGCAGAAGTGTGATAGGTGCCGATGATACGCTGATTTATCCAATCTGGAATCTTACGCGATCCAGTACACAGCAGCTTTTACAGCACGAGGACAGCGAAACCGTGACAAAGGATCTGCAAAAGCAGCTGACACAGATACGAGAGGATGCATATCATGAAAGCAATGACTAAACATTCCTTTTTCATTTTATTTTCCATCGCTTCTGCCATTTGCATCCTGATAGCCTCGGTTGCCTTTGTATCAGATGTTAAATCCCTTTTATGGGAAAAATCCGTCACGGATATCATTGAGGTAACACAGCAGGGTGCACATGCTTTGGATACGTATATAGAAAAGGATTACGATACTCTGCATTTATTTGTGAAGGAATTAAAGGAAACAAAGGCATCGGATAAAAAAACAATTCAATCGATCATTCAGATTTTCGAGGAAGAAAATACAGCATTTTATTGCAGTGATCTCGCTAGCGGCTATACCTATTCCAATCTGCCGGAGTCCATTCCCCGTATGGAACAAAAGCAGATAAATACCATGCTTGCTTTAAGCGGTACCAGTATTCGCAGTCCGTTTCTGGATGGATATACAGGTGTAAAGACGATTGGCGTCTATGAGCGCTTCACCTTTCAGGATGGAACCGAAGGACTGGCGCAGAAAACCAGACCCTTATCCACGATGACAGAACGCTTTTCTCTTTCCTTTTTCGATCAGACAGGCTTCTCCTATGTGGTAAATAAGGAGGGCGATGTCGTAATACGTTCCCTTCATCCAAACAGTAACCGCACCTTTCAGAACCTGTTTGATATCATCGATTTGCAGGGTAATGACCAAACGGATCTGGATATCTTTAAAACACGATTAAAGGATTCCAAAACCGGAGCTGTTCAGTTTCAGTATCAGGGAGAAGACTATATATTCTGCTATGTACCCTTGCTTAGCGGGGATAATTGGAATATTGTTTCCATCATACCAAACCGCATCATCATGCAGCAGGCCGATAGCATTATCAAGCAGAGCATTCTGTTATGTTTGCTCATCATGCTTTGTATGGCCGGTATTGGATTTTTGTATCATCACAGCCGGAAAAAGCATCAAAAGGAAATTGAAAAGCTCGCCTTCTATGATGAACTGACCGGACTGTATCGGTATGAAAAGTTTTTGCTTGACGGACAACTGCTGCTAAAGGATAAGGAGCGCATGGTAGCTGTTTTATATCTGGATATTATGGGCTTTAAGCTTTTGAATGATATGGAAGGCTACGGATATGGAGATCAGGTACTGCTGTTTGTAGCGGATATTCTGCGCAGTGTTGCACAGGAGGAGGCAATCAGCTGCCGCATTTCCGGGGATGATTTCATTCTGCTGATTCCTTATAAAAGCCGTGCAAGAGTCATTGCGCTGTGCAAAAAGATTCTGGAGCTTACAGCAAACGGGATCGATCATGCCCATGAAATACATTTACGAATCGGTGTCTGCCTGCAGGAGGATGCTGATACAGACAGCACAATCAGTACACTTGTTGACAGGGCACGTATGGCACAAACGAGCATACACGATGATTCTGCAACCGCATGGCAGTTTTATAACCAGGAAATGCGCCAGCTACTGTTGCGGGATGCGGAAATGGAGCAGCACATGGAGCAGGCTTTGAAGGATGGTGAGTTCCTGCATGTCATACAGCCGAAGTATTCACTGGATGGCAGCAGAATCCTTGGCGGTGAGGCGCTGCTTCGCTGGCAGCGCTCTGGCAGTGGCTACACAAGTCCGGCTGAATTTATTCCACTGTTTGAAAAGAACGGCTTCATTCGTAAGCTGGATGCGTTTGTATTTGCATCGGTATGTCAGACGATACAGGAGAGAATTTCACAAAAGAAATGCATTGTACCGATATCTGTTAATGTTTCCCGTATTCATTTATATCAGGAGGATTTCGCTGATTCCTATATAGCGATCAAAAACCGCTATCATATACCGGATGGTATCATTGAGCTGGAGCTTACGGAAAGCATACTGTTGAAGAATACAAAAGAAATTTTCAATATTTTGGAAAAGCTGCGGCAAAACGGCTTCTGTTGTTCCATCGATGACTTCGGCTCCGGGTATTCCTCCCTAAACGCCTTAAAGGATCTGCCAGTGGATGTGGTGAAGCTGGATCGTGTATTCTTCGATCAGAGCAGCCATGTGGAACGAAACAAAACAATATTAAAAAGTATGATTACCATGGCGAAGCAGCTGGATATGAAGGTGGTAGCTGAGGGTATCGAATATACACAGCAGCTGGATATGCTGAAGGATACCGGTTGTGATATGGTACAGGGCTTCATCTATGCAAAGCCGTGCAGCGTGGAGGATTTTTATCAGCGGCTGGAAGCGGAAGCTGCTTCCTGAGCATGAAAAAAGCCTTATTAGTTATTTCTATCAGACAAAGTAAAGAAGCATTACGACACCCAGTGCGGTGATTGTAATGCTTCTTTTGTATACCTGTGTAACATACAGAGGTGGCTATTTACCAGCATTGACTTTTGCACGCTGGTTGAATTGTATAAGCCATGCTTCAAATTGTGCAGGTGGCAGCGGTTTGGAAAAATAATAGCCCTGTGCCATATCGCACGTCGTTGAATTTAGAAATTCCAATTGCTCCTTTGTTTCAATTCCCTCCGCAATCATGCGAATGTGCAGTCTTTGGGCCAAATCAATCAGACAGTGCAAAATATCCTTTGCCTTTGAATTGTGAATATCCTCAAAAAATATCCGGTCTAATTTGATGGCATCCACAGCAAAGCTTTTCAACAGGCCAAGAGAAGAAAAGCCGGCACCAAAATCATCCAGTGAACAGCAGAACCCAAGCTCATGCATCTGTACTACCGCCTGCTGTACCACAGCGATCTGTTCCTGATTAAACAACATGGATTCCGTTAGTTCAAGCTCAATCTGTGCATCGGCGATACCATACCGCTGTTTGATTGCGGCATAGTCCTGTAGGAATGACAAATCGTGAAAATGTCGGCGTGATAAATTGATTGAGACAGACAGAGGCGGCAGTCCTGCATTGCTACGGGAGTGCAAATAGCGGCAAACCTCCTCAAACATATAGCAATCCAGAGCCAGGATATGCTCGCTCTTTTCAAAAACCGGAATGAATTCCGATGGATAGATGCTGCCTAGCTGCGGATGCTGCCAGCGTACCAGTGCTTCCGCGCTATGGCACACACCTTCTTTGAGTGATATCTTGGGCTGCAGATACAGCTGAAAATCGTGCTGTTGAAGAGATGTCAGAAAGATGCTGTTCAACTGCTTTTCCCGCTGCATAGGACGCAGCAGCTCTTCACTGTAATATACACATCCTTTTCCATACACATACCGGTGAAGCGCAAAGCGGGCACGATCCTGCAGCACAGTGAAAGCAGTCTGAGTACCATCCAGCACACAGGCTCCCTGCTTCAGCCGGATATCCATGGGTACTGACAGCTTATCAGATTTCCTATTTATGAAATCCTGTATGCTGCAGATTCGCTGCCGGATCAGCTCCCTGTCACAGGTGCGCAAAAACAGAAAAAAACAATCCGCTTCTCCCCGTGCCGCATATTCACCGGGATGCAGATTCTGCTGTATAGCTTCATAGATGAGCTTCAGCAGATCATCCCCTGCTTTCATTCCGTATTGATCATTGATCAGCTTAAAATTTTCAACATCCAAAAGAATCAGCGCAGCCGTGATATCCGGTTGCCGGGAAAGCAGCTTCTCCAGCTGCTTCTGAAACCCGATGCGATTCATGCCCTTTGTTAAGTTATCATGAATTGCAGCTTCCCTGAGTCTGTGACACTCCAGCCGGTATCTGTGCTTCTGCATCCCCATATAAAGCAGAAGCAGTACTATGAATATCACAGCAATACAAAGGATAAGCAGTAAATCATTCCTACCCGTTTGTAAGCCAAATACCTTCATCATTCTGCCTCCTGTCTGTTTTCAGCAGAATTTTATCATGGCACAACAAAAACGCAAGATTATTTTTGTGTACGTATACATATAGTAAGACGCATAACAATATGATAAAATACAATGGATAACGAGGTGAGTTTATGCAAGTAAAGGAAACTCTTTTTGAATACCTGTACCGGAATCTGCGCGAGCAGATTATCAGCGGACAATTACCATACGGCTCCCGAATGCCCTCCATCACCAGGCTGAGTGAGCTGTACCATGTGGGAATCCGTACTGTACGGGATGTTCTTCAGCGCCTGAAAGAGGAAGGCTATATTCAAACGGAAGAACGCAAACCCATTCTTGTCGCTTATAAGCAAAGCAGTCGTGAACAGAAGGAAGCCATGATCACTTATCTGCTGGAGCATAAACAGTCCATTTTGGATGTCTATGCGACCATGACCCTGCTGATGCCGCAAATCCTCACATTTTGTACACAGGTCAGTACCGATTATATGCTGGAGCAGTGGTCAAGGACACTGCATGCTAACGCGCATAAACCAATGAACAGCCGATGGAAGACTCTGCTTCGTTTTTTCTATGCTCTGCTGGATCAGACGCACAATCTGTTTTTCCGTGATTTGTTTTCAAGCCTGGAGCTATATGCGAGACCACTTTATTTTTTTGAGGAAAAGCAGTTCACACAGCTTGTGCGGGATTGCTGTCAGTTTCACAGCATTGCCTGGGTACAGGAGCCGATGGTAAACAGACAGGCACAGGAAAGCAGAGAAAGACTTACCCGGTTTTATGCTTCCATAGAGCATGCGGTACAGCTTCAGCTGCATGCACTCTCCATGCAATATCCAAAGATCACAGAGCAGCACGATCTCTTTTCCTGGCATTCCGACCGTGGCAGAGACCATCTGCATGTACAGATCACCAGAGAGCTAATTGATCAAATCGGTACTGGTAAGCTTCCTGTAGGGACGCTGCTGCCAAGTGAGGCACAGCTGGCAAAGCACTACCATGTCAGTGTTGCGACAATCCGCAAGTCTCTTGCGTCCTTGAATGAGCTAGGATATGCAAAAACAAAAAATGTAAAGGGTACAACGGTATGTATGCAGGATGATGAAACAGCAGCTAGATGCATGAGTCGTAAAGCCTATCGCGATGATATCATGCGCTATCTCAGCGGATTGCAGCTGATGATTCTCACGATGAAGCCCGCAGCACGCTCCGCCTTTCCAGCAATCACCAAAACAGCCATCAGGCAGCTTCATAAAAAGCTGCAATATGATAACCGCATTCCACTGGATTCTTTGACAGAGCTGGTTACACAGCATGTACAGCAAACAGCATTACAGACTATTTTGCGGGAGCTGAGCAAAATCTTGTGCTGGGGATATTATTATTCCTTTTATCCGGGAGAGAATCCGGATTTCAATGAGCTGAACCGCAAAAGCATGCAGGCAGTACGATACCTTGAACAAAACGATGAGGAGCGCTTTGTCTCACAAATGTGTCTGTGCTACGTGCATATTCTGGAAATCATCCGCGAGCATATGATCGCCTTTGGATTATCAGAAGCCACTTATATGAAAACACCTCCTTGCGATTCTCTATAAAAAAACTGCAGCTCTGCAGTTTTTCATTTAATATCCATGTATTTCAAATACGCTGTATTCCCCTGCATAATGATAACCCAGCTTTTCCGCAAGACCAACAGATTTAATATTATGCGCGTCCCAGGATGGATACCAGCCACGCCGCAGACATTCCAGAATCAGCTTTGCACTGGCTGCCGAAGCCAGGCCGCAGCCTCTGTATTCTTTTTTGGTATCTACCTGTATTTCGATTCCTCCGCGATAGGAACTGTATGAGGAAGCACCGGATACCGGTAGATGATCCTTCAGCACTGCAACGCCGAGTCCTTTTTCCTGATACTCCGCATAATCAGCATACAGAGAAGTCCATTCTCTGCACCAGTCCTGCTTTCTGCTCCAGTCAAATAGTTCTTTATCAATCAGTTTGATTTCATAGGTCTTGCTCAGACCATCGACAAGCCTTTGCAGCCGTTCTTTCGAAAATACATCCTTTTCCTTTTTTATTGCATAGCGTACAACCTCTTTAACCTTATTTCCATAGCACTCTTTTATCAGCGCTTTCCAGGAAGCATCTGACGCCGACATAATTATAAAAGGAATCGGATATGCTTCCGGCTTAAACTGTACAAGCGCACGATTTGCTTTTCCAGCGAAAAAGCAGAAGACACCAAGTACAGCCATCGCGGAGTCCGGGTGAATGGGATCGTCTGCATATACAGCTCCCATGACATTCTGCAAACAGGAAAGAATCATTGTGTCCTGTTCGTTTACAAACAGGCTCTCTGCGACTTCCGGATGCTCCAGTTTATAAATCATATCTTTTTACCTCCCTTCTTCTATGTACACCTGTTCCAGCTGCTGCATGATATTATCCACGATAGAGCAGCAGCGAATACTGCGATTCGCAGGCATGATAGGGCTTTCCTGCCATCCGTTTTTCAGGCATTCCCGCACATGTGCAGCCTCGTATTTCATTTCATACAGACAGGGAAAGGTAAAGCGCTGGTGATCCTTCCCCTTGACAAGGGTATACTCTCTGGCTTTCCAGTAATCCGGTACATGAATATATCCTTTTTCAAAATAAAAGATCGCATGGTGCTGTGTAGGCCCGTTCATAGATATTCTGCTGTTTACCAGAATATCGTCAAACAGAAAATTCATGCTGATTCGATCGCACGCTCCACCTGCCTCTTTGGTACCCATTGTGGAGGTATGAATTTGTTTCGGCGCAAGCAGATAGTCCAGATATTCAATCGTATAGCTGGCGCTGCCGTAAACAACACCTCCCTGTGCGGGATCATGCATCCATGCCGCAGTAGGATTCGGAAAGCTGGCGCTCATTTCAATCTGATGCAGCCTGCCCAGTGTCTGCTTTTGTATATGCGTCCGTACGACCTGTGTTACAGGCAGAAACAGGCTCTTCTGTGCTTCCATTAGAAACAGGCCCTGTTTTCTCGCATAGGTGAACAGCTCCTCTACATCCTCAGCACAAAGTGCGATGGGCTTTTCACACAGAACATGCTTTCCATGCTGGAGCGCTCTTTTTACTTCCCTGCTGTGATTTGCATTATTTACAGCAATGTAGACGATATCGACATCATTATCACGGTAGACATCCTCATAACTGCTATATGCCCTTTTTATCTCGTATTGATCAGCCTTCTGTTTTGCTTTGGTAAGCGATCGAGATGCTACTGCTGTTATGACATCTCCGTTTTCCAGGACTGCATGCATAAATCGATCGGTTATAGACGCAACGGAAATCATACCATAGCGTACGCTCATATCACATACCTCACTTTTTAATCCTTATAAAGGATACTCTGTACACATCTTATGCCCATTAGGTTTCGGTGTCAATAAGCTTGATAAAAATAATACAGCAGGAATGGTTTCCTATAGAATATACAAAACAGATTCTCAGCCAGACAGCTGCAGAAATGAGCATATGGCATAGTACATAAGAAAAAGCATACGTTTTTCAGTTATTATTCATCGATAAAAGATAAAATTTAGGAAGAGCGTTATGAAAAGCGCCTTAGAGAAAGACCTGCTGTAGTCATTCTATGCCCTTTTTCACCGATATGATTATATAAAAATACTTTCGTTAATACCTTGCTAGGTTTTTTTGTGAATTGTTCCATTATTTATCTTAAAGTTATGAATCACCTATATAGAATAGACATCAGATGAATCAAA
>OAVH01001170.1_pt1 | contig 15495 bp, 12 predicted proteins | sample 1495281 | NCBI WGS metagenome assembly OAVH01 (sample SAMEA2580082, study PRJEB22360) | human gut metagenome | biome: human gut; feature: human-associated habitat; material: faeces | place: Denmark | collected 2008/2010
ATTGTAATCAAAACGTAGCGGAAATGCAAAACTTTTCCGGTTTATCCGGGTTAGGAGTTCTTATGAAAAAAAATTTATTAACTTTAGATGTTGCATTATCAAAAGAAATCAAATACATGCTAAAGGAAGAACACTATCTTCCAGGTGACAAACTGCCTTCGGAACGAAAGCTGGCAGAGCTGTTTCATGTACAACACTTAACTGTTCGTGGAGCCTTGAATCTGTTACTTCAAGATAAAACAATTATCTCAAAACCACGAAGTGGTTATTACGTAGCGCCTAAACGCATTTTACAATCCATTCGTAATTTTTCCTTACATTCAGAGGAAGATAGCGGACAATTAACTTACGAATTATATGATTTCAAAAAAATAGAAGCAGATAACTATCTTGCAAGCGAAATGTTACTTCCTGAAAAATCGAAAATATACAAAATTGTTTGGCTTTATTCAGATGGTACTCAACTAATTTGTATCAATACAACTTATATTCCTGAATATATCTATCCAGATCTCACCCAACAAATTGCTGCTTCTGCTCCTGCAATTGATTTGATTACAAACAATTGTCAAATAACCTTGGCAAAATCGAATCAAAAAGTCACCTTACTTTACGCAGACACAAAGACTGCTCAAATTTTAAATATTCCTGTTGATAGCCCTTTAATGAAATACAAAGGGCTCATGTATGATAAACAAGGACATCTTGAAGTCTTTTTTGAAAATAATATGCTAATTGATCGTTTTGGTTTTATCAAGGAGGTAGTTTTATGAGCAATGACGATGTATTAGCCGCACAAATAAAATCTAGTATCATTACAAAAATTAAAACACAGGAATATCTTCCTGGGGAGTTGCTTCCTAGCGAACGGGATTTTGCAACAATGTATAGTGTAAGTCGGTATTTGATTCATGACATCTTTGACGAATTAATTAGCCAACATTACTTAATTCGCATTCACGGAAAGGGAACTTTTGTCCGCAAACCCGAACAAAATCGAGTTGCTTTAGGAGTACTAAATGAATCAAAAAATGCCAGCTTTACTTCTTTAGTTCGTAACTTTGGTATTGAAATTTCCAATAAATGCTTAGGCACAGGTATAATCAAAAACAGAAAATACTTTGCAGATAAACTTGGACTTTCTGAAGAAGATGAAATATACGGTATTCATCGAATTCGTCTTGGAAACAAGGAACCTCTTGCAATTGAGTTTACCTATGTTCCTATTCATTTTTTTTCAGATATCGATAATTACAATTTTGAGCACATATCGCTTTATGATTATATGAAATCCAAAAATCATTTGCCTGTAAAATTTAATGAGACAATGGTGATGGTAGAAGCTGGCGAAAAACTTCAAAAGCACCTTCATCTTCCAAGTGCCACCTCTATCGTCAACTATATTGAATTCATAGGATACGATGAAAATGGTAATTTAGTTGAATATACAGAAAGTTATTCACGCCCTGATAAACTTGAAGTGCGCTTTGTCACAAATGATATCTAAATTTACTTTAATTTTACCATTTAGTGTGTGTATGCACCATAAACAAAACAAGATAGAATATACACAAAATAATACTTTTGTTAGGGGCGGGGAAAATTGACCACCTAAAGCCGCTTAGAATTAACCATTTTTAGTCGGATAGAAAAGTCATTGTATTTTTCTCTTCATGTTCTAAAATGATGTATGCCAATGCATCAGTAGAAATCACAATGGAAGAAAAACACAATGACTTAACTGAAATAATAGCACATCACTTCACAATTTTTACATTTCTTTAGTAAGCGCCCAATATTAATGCGTTCAGATACAAAATTACCCCAGCCCTTTGCGGGTTGGAGTAATTCACTATAATTCACATGCGATTTTTGATAGATTGGAGTTTTTCACTCCAAGGTGCCAGATCTGCAAGCTGTTCATCGGTCATATCTTTATCTGGCCGGTGCTCCAGCAGAAATTTAAGATATCCATAAATATTCAGCCCATGTGCTTTTGCCATCGTATACGGTAAACCATGAGTACTGGCTCATTTTTTGACCGCCGTTTCCGGCGGCCAGGTTTACATATTGGTTGTTTTTGACTTGCTCCGGCAGATCTCCGGCAACCGATCTGACCATGTGAATATTACGGTGCGGCGGAGCGTAAGCGCCAAATATTAATGCGGTAAAATTTAAAATTACCCCAGCCCTTTGCGAGTTGGAGTAATTCACTATAATTCACATGCGATTTTTGATAGATTGGAGCTTTTTACTCCAAGGTGCCAGCTCTGCCAGCTGTTCATCGGTCATATCTTTACTTGGCCGGTGCTCCAGTAAAAATTTGAGGTATCCATAAATATTCAGATCGTATGCTTTTGCCATCTCAACCATTGTGTAGACTACCGCACTGGCATTCGCTCCGTCAACGGAATTGCTGAAGAGCCAGTTCTTCCGGCCTACTGCGAATGGACGAATTGCATTCTCACTGAGATTATTGGTAAAGCTGCACCGTCCGTCTTCCAGATAGGTCTCCGCCGTATCACGCCGGTTGAGAACATTATTAACCGCTTTATCCATCCGGGTATTCCGGACGGGCTTCTGCTGATCGAGCCACGACCAGAAAGCCTCCAGAACGGGTTTTTCCTTCTCGAGACGCAGCTGCTTCCGCTTTTCATAATCACCGGGATACTTTTTGTTAATGGAGTCCTCAATGGCGAACAACCGGCTGCAGTACTGGACGCCCTGCACTGCCGGCTGGCTGTAGTCATACTGTTTTCCTTTGGGAACGGCGTCGATAAAGTATCGACGGATATGCGCCCAACAAGAGCAGCGTCTGATCCCTGGAAGATTATTGTATCCCTGATATCCATCCGTTTCCAGGGATCCGCTGTAGCCTTCCAGAAACGCCCTTGCATGGCTGCCGCTCCTGGTAGGGGAATAGCCATACAGGATAATCGCCGGAAGTCCATCCTCGCCGCTTCGGAACAGCCACATGAACGACTGGGTCTGGGCCTGGCGCCCTTCCTCTTTTAACACCTGGACCCGTGTCTCATCTGCCATTGCAAAACTGCGCTTCAGCAGCTCCCGATGAAAGTAATCATACATCGGCTGGAAATAGTTCTGCGAACAGTAGATGATCCAGTTGGCAAGGGTGGTCCGGCTGATCTGAGCCCCATACTGCTTCCAGTCTTTTTCCTGCCGGTAAAGGGGAAGCCCGTTGGCATACTTCTGGTACATGGTCCATGCAGCAGTGGATGCTGAGGCAGGACCTTTCCCAACCAGAGCCGCCGGAACCTGAGACTTTATGATCACAGGCTTTTCCGTATCGCCGAGCCCTTCCTTGCAGGATGGACATCCGTAACTCTGGCTGTAGTATTCGATCACTTTACAGGTGGCAGGAATGAATTCCAGTTCCCGGCGGACATACTCCTCACCGATCAGGACCATCTGTGTGCCGCATACCGGACAGATCTGTTCTTCTTCGGGAAGAGGGATCACTACTTTTTCAACCTTCAGGCCTTTGAAGAGATCCTCGTGGGTTGCCTTCTTTTTACGGGTATGTTCCTTGATCACAGTTTCTGCTTCCAGCAGGGATGGATCCTGTTCCACTTCCGCTTCATCGAAAAGGTTCTGTTGTCCCGGAATATCATCGGATCTTTTTTCGCTGGATGAGCCGAAAAGCTTTTTGGTCAGATAATCTACCTGTTCCTGAAGCGCTTTCTCATGACTGGATTTTTCGTCAATAATAAGACGGAGAGATTTGATCAGCTCGGTCTGTTCAGATATCATTGTTTTCAGTTGTGATACTGTATCTTTCAGCTCTCGAAGCTGGATATCTTTTGCGTTGGAAGCCATCGTTTCTCTCCTCGGATTTGATACCTTTATTATACCAGAAACGGGGCTTTTACTAAAGGGAAATGGCTCCTGAAAAATGCCGAATCTACAAGGAATTTCCGGATTTTTCTGTGCAGGATTTTTTGAAAAATCCAGATGCTTTTCACTCTGCTTTGAGGGCCTTGGGCTGATCGATATCGATCCCCGACATCAGCCAGTCAAACTCCCGCCAGGAAAGATTCCGGACCTCCGACTGTTTCCTGGGCCATTGATACCCGCCGCGGACAGACAAGCGTTTATAGATCAGAACGAAACCGTCCGGTTCACGGAACAAAGCTTTGATCCTGTCCCGTCTTCTTCCACAGAAAAGGAAGAGAGCACTGGACGACGGATCCATCTTAAGCTGATCCTCGATAACGGCACAGAGTCCGTCAATGGATTTCCGCATATCGGTATACTATCATAAAAATTAGTAATTGTATTCACTTCCATAAGCTTACACAAATAGTAACTATCATCTGAGATAAATATTTTTCTATTTTCCACTTTATTTTCCTCCGGTTAATTTGTGCCAAAGAGCAACAATTAAAAATAGCTTCTTCATTTTCTATTCTCGTCCTGCAGCTTCCGGGTAATCTTTTCCTGTTCAATTTTTTCAAAAAGAATATCGACTCGACTTTTCTTATTTTTCCCTTTGTACATATTTTTGTCGTGATAATAAATATACCTTATGACATCAAAAAAATTTTCCATTGAAACATCCTGTTTGTGAAAGCCTTCATTACATTTCTTTTTTTTACAGAATTCGGATTTGTTGAGCCTATAATTTCCATGAAATACTTTTTCGACCTTATCCTTACCCAAGTATATCCTCCAGAAACCTACCGGTGTCGTCAGAAATACTACATCTGAAACGATACTACATTTAAATCCAAATTTTTTACATATCAACTGAATATTCTCATCAGTTAATGAAAGCATTCTGAGATCCGTTGTTGCTTTCCTTCTACGAATCTTCTTTGAAACCGTCTCCCATTGAAATCTTCTCCACTCGTCTTCAGTCCCACAACACAAACACGGTTTATACCCGAAAAATAATAATCTTTTTGCATTTTCTTCAATCTCAATATTTCTATTCTGCACGTATCTGCAATTCAAACTATGTATTATCTTTGATCTTTGATTGACAACACTACCCTCCCCACAGGTAAGCACCTCATAATTCAAATACATCTTTTTAAATAGTTCATGCAAATATCTCACATCATGTTTAGCATAGTGTAGATATTTTGACTCATAAGATACTCCTGCTTTTATAAGCGCTGTTTCAAAGCCTATATTTTTACCTTTCTCCATTGCTATCATTCCCAAGATATCCTGTAACACCAACACCTTATGTCTCGGCAGTTTTATATCTGACCGTCTCATCCCCTCTCTAAAAAGTGCATAGGTGTCCATCGTCCACACCACCACGAAGTGGTATACTCGAAATGACTGCCTTACTTTTTCAAAGATTTCTTTTTCCATCCTTGCATTCATTACTACCGATTTTGTTGCATGTGTTAATTTGCATGTCTCCTCCGTAAGATCATCCGAATTCATTAAACAGATACCTTTTGAAAATAATTTGGGGTTTTCTAACTTTTCATCTGTCCCTATTATCCCGATTTGAATAGGTTCCCTGTTTTCAATATCTGTTGTTCCTGCTCTTTGATTCCATTCAATATCAAGAAATAAGAATTCATATCTTTCACATGGATTATTATTCAACATTTCACCACCCATCATCATTTCGGTATATCATACACTCCTGAGTTATCCATAAGCACAAAAACTGCCAGAGATCATTAATAGTAATCAATATCTCCCGCAGCCATGTGTAATCTTATTTTTTCTTATTACTGAATCTGCATACTACTCCATTTGTTGTTACGAACTTCACAGTTCCAATCGCTTTCTTTCCCATCTTATCATACATTCGACCGGCACTTATACTTTCACCAATGACTGTGTAAGGACTATTGGCAACATATCCAATTTTTCCAATCCCTGGAAGTTCTACTCGAATAGCATCTTTGTCATATTCATTATCCGGCTCTTTTACAAGAAATAATTTCATCCCTTTTTCCAGAAAATCTTTTCCATGATAATACTTAGTTCCAGTCAGTGTGAAATATATTTTACTCATTTTGCTTTCCTCCTAAAATTCATAATCATTGGGATCCAATCTTGCATCTTCAATTCTTTACTTTCTCTTGGGCTATATTTTAAATTAATACTTTTAATCATTGTAGTGATTCCAACCGCCAAGTAGTCCTGGATTGCTGTGACCATCTTTATGACCTTTCCTATCGTAATGATTGTAACCACAAAATCCTGGGCGGCTTTCGCCCATTTTATGCCCACGATCATCATAATGGTTTACACCTCCAAATAGACCTGGACGGCTTTCTCCAATTTTATGACCTCTTGCATCATAATTGTTCATACCACCAAAAAGACTTGGGCGGCTCTCCCCGATTTTATGACCTTTCGCATCATAATGATTCACTGTTCCAAATAAACCTGGTCTACTATATCCTTTTTTCTCCATAATACTCTTCCTCCTGACAAATTCACAGTTCTTCCTTTGATGTTTTAATTATACTTCTTTCCCCTGTACAAAAATACCGACACCACTAGTATTATTTCACTTAAGGACACCTCACCTATATTTGAACGAAAATTCTATATATAAGAATTTATCCATCAACAGCAGAATTATGGTCGCATATCAAGCGACATTTCAATCAAAAAAAGAGAGACTACACAATGGTAATCTCTCTCATATTTATGCGCCAAAGTTCTTTCTAATCCTACATGATCATGCCAGTTCAACCCCTTTCTCTTTACTATCTTTTCCCTGCTTTTTCGCAATAATCTCCTTATTGATTTTCAACCGTTCATGAATAGATTTCTTTTCCTTTTTCTCCATTGTTTTTTTGCTCTCTATAAGGGAGCCCTGTTTTAGGGCGCCCTTATCAGATACCGCTCTTTCAGCCAACTTCTTTTCTCCATCCACCGATGATTGAACTGCTCCTTCTACTCGTTCAGGTGCTTTCTCTTCCAAACTGCAGAAACTCTGCAAATACGGCAGCACATGCTCCTGCATATCCATAAGATCAGCCATATATGCCTGAAAGGATTCTTCACCCTTACCTTTTTGGTAATTCAGCCAGCTTTCATCATGCAGCTTCATTTCATTCTGGTTCTTCAATTGGCTCACAATACCGCCGTTTCCATCTCCGATATTGATTTTCCCTTTTAGTTCCTGCATCTGGTCACGATCCGGATAGTAAATTGTGAAGTACATCTGAACTGTTTTCTCCGACATTCCATTCTTTGGATCTGCTTGTGAAGCCAGTTCTGCATCCATTTTGGCTATTATTTCATCCACGCTTCCCAGCTTCTGATAACCGGAAATATCCATTTCCTTATCCTCACAGAAATTGATGCGAACAACCGGTACTGCTGTTTCCGGTATTTCAGGCTGATAGGCTTTCAGTTTCTCCAGAAGTTCTTCTGCCTGTGGAGACTCTTCGCACTCCTCATCAATAATATCTTTCAAAAACGGAATGTACCTATGGGCGTATCCGCATCTTAATTCCAGTGCGACAGTTTCCACCATATCTTCCTCCGGGCTAAAGTTATCATGATAATCATAATGGTCAAAGTCTTCCGCTAATTGATCCAGTGCTGCAGCCAGTTCATCCGCATTCATTTTCTCCGGATAATAATGAACATCCAATTCTTTTGGAGGATAATACCGAAAATCAGGGAACGCTTCTACAATCTTTTCCAGTGCTTCATGTACCATTGGAAGTGATGCCAGAAATGCCACATCATCTAGGCTGTCTCCCCGGATCGATTTCCGGCTGACCAGAGATACCTCCGCCTCATCATAAAATGTATCATTCGGGTCACGGTAAATAATGCCCATGCCGTTTCCATAGTAACTTAACGTTGGGTCATCAATGATTTCCCGGTATTTTGCAAGTATCTCATCCAGATTGGTACTCTTATATATTTTGCCAAGGCTATGATATTCATCACATTCTGCAGCATAGTATTCCAGATACGGCTCTTTCTTCGGAGGCATATTGTTCAAGACGTTATCGATCATATTGTAGTTTGCCTCCTCCAGCTCTTCCACCTTCGCTAATGGCTTGTATTCCCCTCTGGCTTTCATCTGCTCCGTTTTTTCATCCAGATACCGTTCGGATTTAACAAGAAAATCTTCTAACGTACCAGTTATATCCGGTCTGATCGGGTTCATATCTACTCTCATATTTCCGACCTTATACCCTGCTTCATTCAATGCAGAAAACAAATCATCCTCACGTACCATTCCCTCATAAGCAATTACCACATCCACATCAGAATCCTCATTATATAGTCCATCCCTTGTACGGCTTCCGTACACACGCACAGCCTGTATCCTGGCATCCAGATCATTTTCAATAATCTCTGCCTGTGCAATCACCCATACTGTCTCCTCGATTTCTGACCGGCTCATTCCATTTAATCCGGCTTCCGCTTCCGTATAATCCGAAATAACCGGTACCCGATTCCTCTGGCTTCTTGCTTCCAGAAGGATCTCTGCCTCTACTTCTTCCGCTTTTTCCAGCAGTTCATCATAATCTACCGGTATCCGTTCTAACTGTTCCAGGCCTTCATCCTCTAAAATATCCTGAACAGCCTCTCTCATAGAAATATCCGGATTGTCCAAGATCCCTCCGTCCATGAGTTTATACTCCTTATCGTAAAAGGAATAATCATATCCTTCCGTTGCCACTTGAATAGCAAAATATTGATTCCCGATTCGGTAAGCCACTTCCTCCTGGTTCAATTCCGGCTCTAATTGCAGGAAATCCGGCAATTCACGGAAACTGATACTGTCTACAAAATAAACTTTTACATTCCCATTCTCATTGAGGACTACAATATCACTGACCGATAAGGAATGCCCGGTATAATCTGCCGGATGGGCAATATTGAACTTTTCATACAGAGAATCCAGTGTATCGCCATATCGCATTTCATCGGAATAGATTAGCTCATAGTCCTCTTTTTTCACTTGATATCCATGCCTTTCAATGAAATTCAAATCCATAAATTCATATTCTCTGCCGGGACTTCCGTCTATGATCTGGTATATTCCATATCTGTTTTCTGTCCCCAGAAGAAGTTTCGCCTCTTTCAATGACTTTATCTGTGGATACTCCTGCATCCGTTTTTCCAGCGTCCTGATCCGTTCCACATCCTCTCTCTCCATCTGGTAATGCTCCGGTCCTCTCTCAATCTCCATCCGTTCACGCACTGCAATCGGTCTTGGATAAGTGGTAACCAGAAATACTGTCTCCCCAGCATCAAACATCCTTAATGCTTCATCTCTATCAAGATCTGTCATTGGAGGCTGATACAATCCAGCTTCCTCAAAATCTATTTCGTCCTCCTGTTCCTGCATATGCTGCCATGTCTCTTTTTCAATTCCATAGAGACCTTCATGTTCCAGGATCATCTCCCTGCTGGCATAGTCTCCATGGAATCCATCTGACTGCAGGCAGTACACCTTTTCACCGACACGATGAAGTTCCAATGCCATCTCCTGACGAAGCGGAAACATATCATCTGCGGTATAGCCATATCCCTTTAACTCTGCCATACCAACAGAACGGTCCGGGAAGCTATCTATTTTCTCTCTGGCATCCCCCAGAATTTCATTCACTTTCTCTTCATCCGAGGAACGTAAAGCGGCTGCAAGATCTCTGACCATTTTCCTGATATCATAATCATCCCCGGTCATAGCCGCATATTCCAGGACCTGTTCTTTCTGTTCCTCTGTAAATAAAATGTTTTCCCGCTGTTCTGCCCGTTCCATCTGTCTTTTGGCATAATCCCGAACTTCTTTTTCTGCCATTGTCATATTCCTGTTCATTGCCATATTCATTCTCCTCCTACCGTCCAATTCTTCTTGCAAGGACAATCAGTCTGCCGTTGGTACTGGAATACTCACAGGTAGATAAAGAAAGCAGCTCATCCTCTTCCCTGACGGTAACACCCATCGGATAAAGCTGATAAGCTGCCATTTGCTGTAAATAATCCATCTGTTGTTTTCGTGTTTCTTTGTGTAAATAATCATAATAACCGCCGCTTTGTGCCACATTCGTCACATACACAGCAGCCACTTCATACTGGTATTTCTGGTTTCCCAGATATAGCGTGATTTCCTTATGTTCACGGTAAAACTCTTCTTTTTTATACCCATTTAATTGCTTGAACATAGTGCCATCTTTCATTTGGTGCCCATAAATAATCAAATGTTCCTGCCTGGCATCAATATCATTCCTGCAGTCCAACATCAGTGTTCCACAGATAGCATAGTTCTTTTGAAAATCATGATGGAGATAAAACTCATTGTCTTCTCCCTGCACGACCGGATAACTGATATCGGTCTCCTCAATCTTCAGCCACCCAATGCAGTCTGAATTTTCATCCAGCAATGCCTGATAATCAAAGTCATCTATCTCTGTCTTTGTATTATCCTCGTTGGATTCTGATTTTTCATCCTCTGTATCTTTTTCCGGAAACGCAATCTCTTCCACCTGCTGGTAATTCTGTCTGTTGTCATAAGAATCTTTCCAGTAATCCAAGAGGAATTTCCCGCAGATCACCGAAATTACCAGAAACACAATTAACATTACTTTTTCTGTTTTCCTCACATAGCGCCTCCTTCCGGGCATGAAAAAACCGGCAGATATTTCACTGCCGGCAAACGCCATAACTTAATATAAAGTTCCTATATATTTCCCATCTTCCAGATGCATATAGCACTCATTCATCTGTGTAGATTCCATCATCTGCAAAACGTATTCCATCCCAGTCGCAAGTTCTTTTTCCTTAAATTCATTCATCGGAATCCAGTAAACTTTTCCTTCCTCAGAGCTATGTAATATTCCTGAATATTGATCTGCTTTATACAGGAAAATCACATGATGCGTACCTGATTTATTCCAATGATATATGCCACAGAACAGAGGGTTCTCAATCGTAAACCCAGTCTCCTCGTATACTTCACGGATAACGGCATCTGTAAAGATTTCTCCTTTTTCGACATGTCCGCCGGGGAACGTCGTTCCGGTATAACTGTCATTTACTTTATCCAGTGCAAGTACATTCCCTTTTCCATCCTGCACCATACATAGGTTCATGAAGCAAACTGTTTCCGTTTTCTTTTCCTCATGCTGGTTAAGGGCTCGTCTCACACGTTTGTTAATATCAGCCCTCTTTTTCTTATAATGTTTTACAACTTCGCCATAAGGAATCCATATGTCTGCGCCGGTGATCCGATCATATACTTTTGAGATAACATCCCCGATTTGCTTATCCCCGGGAAATGTATAGTTTTTCTCATAATATGCCTTCGTCTCCAGATACATCCATTCAGCTATTTTTTCCTTTTGTTTCAATTTCAGATGAGAATACTTCTTATCCGTCTGAAGAAGTTTGCCATCAATCATTTTATGGTTCTTCCGGGACAGCGGAACCATCTCCCTTCTATTCTTCCGTTTCTAACTCCAATCTCTGCAAAATATCTTTTATAATACCGGCATCTTCAATCAGGTTAATACCAAAGCACTTTTTTCCAGCATCTTTTAGCGATGCTCCTATATGATACGCCGTTTTTCTGTCGAGGATTAAAAAGCGGTCATGAAATACGTTCGTGTATTTCACATTCAATGTTGGATACTGCATATTAAAATTATCGACATCCGTTTTTGACAGTTTTGTCCTTTTTAACGTATATACTGTAACGGTTACATTATCTTTTTTCTTTGAAAGCAGGTTCAGCGTTCCTACATCGACATAACCGTCAATTAAAGTAATTTCTTTTTCTGCTTTTTGAATCAGGCTTACTATCAAGCTGAAAGCATCATATATTTGTCCATCAAAAAACACCTTTTGATTTGACTCCTCATGATCAGCTATATACTCAAATATCTGCTCAAGCTTTTCATCCGTTTTTTTCTGGTATTCCAACTGTTTTAATTCAACATTACTGATACGCTCAAAAAGCAGAGCATTATTGGCAATAAAACGCCTCATCTCTACAAAAGCATTCATGATATTAATACTGACCTGAATGGCTACGTCACTTCTGAGTACTGCCGAAAGCATAGCAATTCCCTGCTCTGTAAAGGCATATGGCAGATATCTTCTTCCGCCTTTTTTCTCATTGTCCCCGTTACTTTTCATTGAGGTCGCAATTTGCGACCTCAAACTCTCTGTTTCTTTTTCTGTCAGTTGAAACCGGAATTCTTCTGGAAACCGGGCGATATTTCTTTTTACAGCCTCATTCAACCGCTTGGTCTCCACATGATAAAGCATTGCAAGATCACTATCTATCATAACCTGTTTATCACGGATGACATAAATTAGTTTTTCAATAGCAGGCTGTACAACTTCTACCATCTGTGCTTCCGCAGTTTCCTGGTCTATCACTTCATTTGTCATTTGATCAGCCATATAATCTCCTTACTCAACTTGAAATGCAAGTTTGGCACTTCAAGCTGATACATTCATTTTTTTATTTTTCAAAACCTGCCTTTATTTTACATTATTTTCATTCTCTTGCATACCATTATTTAGCCAATACAAATCTCGCTTGATATCCCGATTCTGTCTTCAGCATTTTCCAGTTGAGTACTCTTTTTATATGCACTGATTTTTTCATGAATAGAACGTTTTTCTTTTCCAGGCTCGTCCTGCTCTTCTTCCCCTTCCATCACAGTTTCCTTTTCATCCATGTTCAGCAATGCATTCAGTTCCGACAGACGTTCCAGTTTCTGGTTCAGTTCTTCCTCTTTCGGGAATGGTTTTTTCACCTCTTCCATCGCATTTTTCAGCTGTCCCTGTACCGTCTCCAGCTTACGCTCCGCTTCAGCCAGCTTTTGTGGGATTGCCTCCAATGCATTATTGATTCTGATGATATTACCGTTTTCATCGGAACCAAGGCTGACACGATATACATTTTCATTTTTCAGGGAAAGGATAAATTCCTTGTTCCAGGAATCAAACTTTAAGCGGATGGAAAATCCCTGATACTGTCCGACATTGATCATGGCATCCGCCTGTTTCATGGACTGGCAGACAGCAAGTAGGGCTACTCCCGCTTCCTTTTTCTCATAAAAGACAGTGCCGCCGACTTCCATCACAAATTTATCCGGATCTGTAATCTTATTTGCCTGATACTGTTCCAGATCTGCTTTGTACCCTTCGATATTTTCCTTAAGTACTGCTATCTGCTGTGGGAAATTCTTTGCGATATCATCTTCCAGCCGGTAATGGTTGCTCACAAAATTTGCTTTCAGCAGCTTCAGCTTCGATACTTCCACATCCAGTGCCATCTTTTCCTTGATCGCCGGATTTCCCGTTGCCAGAGCTTTTACCTCCGCATAAGACAATGCCGTATCGTCCACATCCTCACAGCTTCGCACTGGAGATTTGCTGGTCATGATTTGGGAAATGAATTTCTGCTTGCTTTCGATCAGCTGCCACATGTAACTGTCGAAGGTCCCTTCCGTCACATACCGATAGATATGCACTTTCTTATTCATATTTCCCTGACGGATGATACGCCCTTCCCTTTGTTCCAAATCAGAAGGCTTCCAGCCCACATCCAGATGATGCAGGGCAATCAGACGGTCCTGCACGTTGGTACCGGCACCCATTTTAGCGGTAGAACCCAGTAAAAATCGAACCTGTCCGGATTTTACTTTACTGAACAGATCCGTTTTCTTCACTTCCGTATTGGCATCATGAATAAATGCGATCTCTGCTTCCGGCACTCCTTTTGCCATGAGTTTCTTTTTCAGGTCATCATAAACATTGAAGGTTCCATCCCCTTTCGGTGTGCTGAATAGTGATAGGTAAGAGTTTGATATTATCTCTCCCTTTTCCCCCACTCTAAACCGTGCATGAACCTTTCAGCTCACACGGCTTGCCATCAAGAATTGATGAATCAGCAGTTTAACAGCTCTCAGCAAAAGCAAGGCTTCTAAGTTTCAACAGCTTATCTGACTGTTTCTTGTCAAGGTTTAACTTATCCATTTCCTCAGAGAATGTCTTTATGTCTTTAACATTTAACAATTCCTGTATCTTCCTGCATACGAGCAACAGGTTACTGTATTTGTCAGTGCCGCCTTGCTCCTTGGGAATCTTTTTAATACATATCACTTCGTCCGCTTCCATCTGCTTTCCAGTAACCGCACACTTTCCTTTCTGCGCTGAATACAGTGACAGCCTGTTATCATTAAATTCAATGGATTCTCCGTCAATCGGATTTCTCATTAAATTATGCAGGACTGCCATATCAACACCATCCAGCTTTTTGTGTACTAATTTTCTGCCTTCTTCCGTATATGAATTTGCCCCATATGCTTTCTGTATAGGATGGGAATGCCTCACATACCCTATCGGGGCAAGCGCAAGGTCATTCACATACCGCAGTTGGTCGCTTTTTCCGTATTTATCACGGATTACATTTGTGATATGAACCGGGATTTTGTTTCTCCTGACTTCTTTAGCCGTTTTAAGCCGTTGTCTCATTCTCGCTTTCAGGCTCTTTTGGACTGAAAAGGCGATTGGTCTGAAATCTGCACTGACTTTGGTCGCCATGCTGTAATAATCATGGACTCCTACCACAAACGAATTATACCTGCTCACTTCGGCGTAAATGCAATGTGCCTTGTTTGGTGGGTACTCGATTGCATAAATCAGTTTTCTCAGTTCCTCTCTTATCTTTTCTATTGATTTTTCTCTGACATGGCTTTCCACTACATAGCGTGGCTCCCCTTTGTTGGCTTTATTTTTCCTTTTGCACGGGGAATCACCTTCATTCTGAATCCAAGAAATTCAGAATATTTTTCTTTAAGATTGACAATCTTTGATTTTTCTGGACTTATATCCAGTCCGAGGCGGTCTTTCAGCCACCCTTTTGTTGCATAGAACAGTTTTACTGCACTCCGATAACTACTCGTGAAAATCTTAAAATCATCGGCGTATCTTACACAGGTTATCTCCTTTAATCCACTTCTCCGCAATGACGCAAACTTATTCCCCCTGCACGGACTGCCGTTAGGGTTCCGACGGTCATTGAACGGATATTTGGATGGAAATTCCTCCCACTGGCTTGCAAGCCACCAGTCAAGTTCATTCAGCACCACGTTTGACAGCAGCGGGGAGATAATTCCGCCCTGTGGTGTTCCTTTTTCTGGAAATCCAATTCCTGCGACCTCGGCTTTGAGCATCGTCGATATAATAGAAATCAATTTCTTATCTCGTATGCCGAGCGTCCACAGTTGTTTTAACAACTTTCCATGATTCACGTTGTCGAAGAAGCCTTTAATGTCTATATCCACGACATAATGGAGATGGCTCATCTGCATATTTTTGTATGCCTGTGCGATCGCATTTCCTGTACTTCTGTTTGGTCTGAATCCATAACTGTGTTCGTGAAACTTCGCTTCACAGATAGGCTCCAAAACTTGTAGCACGCACTGTTGCACCAGCCGGTCCATAATTGTTGGCACGGCAACAGCAAAAAGCACTTGATCGCAGCAGGGATTTAGGAACAGCAAC
>OAVH01001173.1_pt1 | contig 15470 bp, 11 predicted proteins | sample 1495281 | NCBI WGS metagenome assembly OAVH01 (sample SAMEA2580082, study PRJEB22360) | human gut metagenome | biome: human gut; feature: human-associated habitat; material: faeces | place: Denmark | collected 2008/2010
ATGGTGGCGCAATTTTCAACTGGAATATTGGCGCACTTTTCAATTAGTATCTACATATTCCGCTGACCAGAAATGGACCAGCGCATCTGTCGATACCACATACGTAAGAGCGGACACCGTTTCCATGAACTCTCCGCTTCCCATCAAGAAGCGTGATTCACTGGCCCATGCCAGCGGCACACTGCCCAAACAGGGTATCTCCCGTGTAATGGAAGAATCCGACATCAATACCATCAACATCATGAAGGCCCAGGGTGCAAAATGGACACAAATAGCATCCAAACTGACGGAAGACCCTTTGTTCTGCTCCATCGGGCTGGACGAATCCAATGAGGCGAATTTTCTGACAGCCTTATGCGAGGGGGTTGTAGCGGTTGAGGATCTGACCAATGTCGGAACAGCACTGCGTGTCAATTTCGGTTACCTGCCGAAAAACGGATTTGGTGTGACCACTCCCGGCGAGATAACCTTGGATGACATAGAACGTGTGCTCGCCGCAGCTGACGGAGACGGCAATTCCATATCAGTCATCTGTATCGCCCTGTCAACCTACAAAAAACTGCGCCAGACACAAGGAGCCAAAGAACTCGCCGCCACATACAGAGGGCAGATTTTCGACAGTGATACCTCGCTGCCCACTCCTACCTCATCATTGTTTGACGAGGCTTTCGCCGACCAATATAACGGTGTCAGATTCCTGAAGATTGACCGTTCGATCATTTATGAGAAAAACGGTGTACGCAAGGCTTACAAACCGTGGAACGCAAACCGCTTGGTTTATCTGACTACCGAAAATGTCGGCAGTTTGGTCTGGGGGACATTAGCAGAAAAGACAAGCCCGGTGGAAGGAGTGGTTTATACCACAGTTGATGAGATGAAACTTATCAGCCGTTTCAGAACCGCTAACCCTTTGGTGGAAACTACCGCTGGACAGATGCTTGCGCTTACCGTGATTGAAGGAGTAGACCAGATTTATTATCAGGATATCACCGATGCACAAACTGTTGACGCAGAAAAGGAGGCCCAAGATTCAACAGATGTGAAAGTCACCATCTGGGGAGATACCTACAAAAAAACGGAGTTCGTTCAGGAGCTTAACAAGATAACTGGTGGCAAGCTGACTGCGAAATCTGCCGATGAAAAGATCATCGCCCGTGTCAACGAACTGAACGATGAAGATGAAGCCACTTTAAAAGCCACAGTAGAATCACACAAATCTGAATAATGTATGAAAACGGTCCTGCAAGCATTGAAAGATGAAGTCCACTACAAATTAAGTAGTGGCTTCTTTGAAAACCGTTTGCTTGAAAGAAGTCTGGACGGAAATGAAATATGCACCATCGACATTCTTAAAAGCAAACCGTTCAAAGGTGCTGTGGCCGACTGTCTCATGAGCCTGATTCAGATGCCCAACTTTACAGAAGGAGATGTTTCCTTAAGTCTATCTGACAAGGATAATATACTGACGTTAGCCAACGGCATCTATAATTCAATAGGCGAAACAGAAAAAAACATTGGTGAACCGATAGTCTATATAGGAAAATAATCATGATACTTGATGATAGACCACATAAGCTGCAATATCTTATTACCGCTCCCGGTTACGAAGACAAGAACGGCGATTACCACCAGGGTGAAAGCCGATGGGAAGGTGATATCCCATGCCGGAATGTTCCGGCCGGAAAAGCTGAACAAAAGCAATTTGAGGACGGAGCAGTCCGTACCTATTCAGCCACGATACGTCTTGATGCTGAATGCCGGGAATTTACTGTTGGAGATCGTGTGAAGTTATTCCTGTCAGGAGATATCGTTAGAGAATGTGAGGTCAAAGGGTTTCATCGTTATCAACTATATGCGAAACTATGGGTATAAAAATGACGACACCTGCAAGTCGGATAGACACCCTTATCAATAAGGAAAAAGAACGTGTTGAAGTGTTAACTGTCCGCGCCCTCTCCTACCTTGGAGAATTGTGTGTGATCGAAGCAAGGAACAGACCGCAGGAGATAAGCTGGTATGACCGGTCAGGAAACTTGCGCAGTTCGATTGGCTATGCCATCATCCACAACGGAAAAATACTTGAATACTCAGATTTCACACAAGTACGACAAGGTAATGAGGGAGTCAGGAAAGGCAAAGCACTTATTGAGGAATTGTCTAAAAAATTCGCGAATGGCTACGCACTTGTTGTAGTAGCCGGAATGAACTATGCTGAATTTGTGGAAGCAATGGAAAATAAGAATGTACTTGCATCCGCCGAACTGTTTGCAAGAAAGGAACTACCGGGAATGATGAGTAAACTGAAAAAGCAACTTGCATCATGATGAAGTCTGATATTGAAATCAAAGATGATATTTACAAACACATCAAAGGTTCCCTTTTGGAAAAAGTCGTGAACGGAAAACTTTGCAAGGCATCAAAAAGACCATCCAACTCTGACAGGGAGGATATAGTCATATCAATCCTTGAAAATGGAAGCGGACAGATACAGGAAGCTTTCGTGAATGTGAACATTTATGTAAAGGACAATATCCGTAATGGCGAGGCGGAAATGAATGATGCACGCTGTAGAGAACTTTGCAAAGTCGCTATCCAAGTATTGGAAACAGGGCATGGAGAAAGCTACCGCTTCACGCTGAATAAACAAAGGGTGCTTGAAGTGAACGGAAAGAACGAGCACTTCATTAACAATAAACTATTATATTCATTCAATAACGAATAAGATCATGGAATTATCTTGGGGAAAATGTACTATCAAAATTGGAAAGCTGCAAAGCAGCGGAGAAGCTCCTTCATCTTGGATTGATATACCGACACCTGTCGAGAACTCTACAAAATTGACACCTACAAAAGGTGCGAAGAAAGAGGCCAAGATTGAAGGTGGAGAAAACGAGGCTGTCAAGTATGCGGCAAACACCTATACGTTTGAGTTTGAAATCCGGGCTGGCAAAGGCCGTAGAAAACCGGTGGAAGATACAGATGGTGTGATTACAGGTGAATACGCTGTCAAGCTCCAGCCTGAAGACAAAACTGTTGAAGGTATCATAATCGACAGAAGCGTGTTGTCCTTGGAGGATACATACGACACAGATAATGGCACCAAGTGGAAATATACCGCTGACGTATTGAAACCTAAGACCGGCAATCAGGTAAAATTCGAAGTCGTAAATTTTAATGGTGCCGGCAGCCTTCGAGTGATCATCACAGATGATGGCGGAGCCGGCATGTGGAAATTATCTACAGAAACGGACTGGCATCATAGCGGTACTTCAATTACCACAAAAGCCGGTCTTGTGACAATCATATATAAAGATATCGAAGGAAAAACACTGCCTACACAGACATCCGCTACTGTTAAAGATGGGGAAACAGTTGAAGTAAACGCGGTGTACACTTCTGCCGGATGATAATTTTCCATTCAGAGAACAGGCAAACGGAAAGACGTCCTTTACAGGTTGGAGGATAAACCTGCATCAAATTTATGATTTATGAATGACAAAGAGCGAAATATTGAGATGGATGTGGCCGACGCCATCATGGAAAGACCTGCCGGCTTTACCGTTGGCAAGCGGTCTTTCTTTATCCATCCCGTCACACTCGGCAAAATGTATCTTTTGGCCAGATTATTTGATTCCCTCGAAATAAGCAAACAGGTTGTTTCCACCAATCCTTATATGGAAGCCATAAGGATCTGCAAAACGAAACGTGATATTGTCTGCCGCATACTCTCCTACTCCACGTTCAACCGGAAGAACGATTTGTTCGACAATAGCAAGGTGGATAAGCGTACAAAATTGTTTTCCCGAACACTCTCTGAGGAGGAACTTGCTACCATACTGGTTCTCATTCTTACAAGTGATAATATGGATACCTTCCTGCGGCATTTCGGAATAGACAAAGAAAATACGGAAAGAAAACGGATAGCCAAAGTAAAAAAGGACAATAGCAGTATCTCATTCGGAGGCAACAGCACCTACGGAACAATGATAGACTTTGCCTGCCAAAGATACGGATGGACTTTTGATTATGTGGTATGGGGCATCAGCTATATCAATCTAAGGATGTTAATGGCTGATGCCATCACGACTGTATATCTGTCCTCTGACGAAATGAAACAACTCGGAATATCTGGTTCAGAAGAAATAATCGATGCCGGGAATCCAAAGAACAGGGAACGTATCAAAGCCCTGCTTGAGGAATGAATCGGAAAAACAGAACAATATTTTCATAATCGGTCAAAAAAATTACGGGGTCTATAATTTTATAACAAGAAAAATAGAACAAATGTCATGTCAATGCACATGATACCCATCAAATCGAAAAGACTATGGCTGGATTGCATTTTGATATAACTGGGGATAACTCCAACTTTTTACGCAAGCTAGAGGAAGCACGCAACGGAGTACGCAACACATCAAGACAAATTGAAGAAAGCGGGCTGAGTATTGAGAAGATATTCGGAAGACTGACCACGGCCGCAGCCACTTTCGGAATCAGTCTTGGAGCGCAGCAGCTCATCAGTGACATAGCTCGTGTACGTGGCGAGTTCCAGCAGCTTGAAGTGGCATTCCAGACAATGCTTGGAAACAAGGGACAGGCGGACACACTAATGTCCCAACTGGTACGTACCGCCGCCATCACTCCATTTAACCTTCAGGATGTAGCCAATGGTGCGAAACAACTGTTAGCCTATGGTACGGAGGCTAAAGATGTGAATGATACGCTTGTCCGGCTTGGGGATATCGCGGCAGGACTATCCATCCCTTTGAACGATCTGGTCTGGCTGTATGGTACCACCATGACACAAGGAAGGCTCTTCACACAGGACCTACGTCAGTTTATGGGACGTGGAATTCCATTGGCCGATGAACTTGCCAAACAATTCGGAGTAACCAAAGACAAGGTAAGCGAACTTGTGACAGCAGGAAAAGTAGGATTCCCCGAAGTGCAGAAGGCCATTGAATCCATGACCAATGAAGGCTGCAAATTCGGCGGTCTGATGGAAGCACAATCCAAAACCATTACCGGACAAATAAGCAATATCGAAGATGCAATTGACACCATGTTCAATAAAATCGGAAAACAAAACGAGGGTGTCATCAACAAGACCTTGTCCGGCATGTCTTATCTGGTGGAGAACTATGAGAAGGTAGGTCGGTTATTGACCGGACTTGTTGCTACATACGGTTCATACAGGGTTGCAGTCATGGTCGTAACAGCCATTCAGTCGCTTCAAACCTCCGGCATAGCGGCCCTGACTGTAGCGGAACGTGCCCACTACGGATGGCTGGTCTTGCAGACAACAGCACAAAAAGCGTTGAACGCTGTCATGCTTACTAATCCGTATGTGTTATTGGCAACGGCAGTTGTAGGGCTTGGAGCTGCCATGTGGGCATTATCCGACAGCACAACATCTGCTGAACGTGCTTTGGACTCGTACAACAAGAAAATAGAAAAACTCGACACGGACGAAGAAGATCGGAAACGTACTTTGGAAGGTCTTGTTAGCACCATTAATAGCGAGGTGGAAGCCGAGACCACTAAACTTAAAGCCTTAAAAGACATTGAGAAACTATATCCTGTACTTTTTAAGAAGTATGTCGATGAGAAAGGTCATATACATGACTTGACTGGGTTTTGGAAGGCATATAATGAAGAGGTTTCAAAATCCAGAACACAGTCAAAACAGGCTATAGTCGAATCTTTGGAACAACAAATAAAAAGTGCAGAATGGGCTTATAATCTGGCAAGGAAAGAGAACAACCGTTCCGAAATGAAGGTTCAGGCACAGCGTATCGAAGACCTGAAGAATGAATTGGCAAACGCAAGAAAAGATGTCTTGTCAGAAATCAATACCCAATTGGAAGTTGAGAACAGACAGGAAACACAAGAAACTACATATCAAGAGGATTTGGCAAATGCTAAAGTCGAATGGGAGAAAGCGAAAAAAGGGTATGAGGCCTTAATCAAAGATCAGACGGCTACATCGAAACAGGTGAAAGAAGCCAAAGATAAGATGGAGGTATCCGAAAAGACATACAAGGAGCTGGGCGGAGTAACCGGAAGCGCACTGACCAGACAGGAAAATCTAGCAAAAAAGCAAAAAGAAAATCAGGAAAAGCTGGACGGGCAACTTCTTTCACTTCACCGTCAGAACCAACAGGATGAAATCAACCTGATGAGAGAAGGCACGGAAAAGAAGTTGAAACAGATTGACCTTGATTATCAGAAACAGATTGATGCGATAAGAAAACAGGAGGAAGAATGGAGCAAAGCCGGTAACGGTAAGCTGACCGACAAGCAGGCACAGAAAATTTCAGAAGCTTATACCAATGCCGAAAGTATGAGAGATAAAGATATTTCCGATGTAACTGAAGGACAGCTGAAAGCCGAACAACAGGCTTTGAACGACTACTTGAAAGAATATGGCACGTTCCAGCAGCAGAAATTGGCTATCGCCCAAGAGTATGCGGAAAAAATAAGGAAAGCACAGGAAGAAAACGGTGTTAATAGTGCACAAGTAAAGTTACTGGAGAAACAACGTGATGTTGCCATACAGAACAAGGAAACAGAAGCCATAAAAGCCAATATAGATTGGGTTACTGTGTTCGGTGAGTTTGGTTCCATGTTTTCCGACATGATAAAGCCCGCCTTGGACGAAGCGAAAAAATATGTACGGACTGACAAGTTCAAGAACTCCGATCAGGCAAGCCAGAAATCATTGATTGACGCCATCAGCCAGATGGAAAAGTCTTTGGGTGGTACAAGTGGAGTCAACTTCAAGAAACTTGGAGAGGATGTAAAAGCCTATCAAATAGCAGAACAGAATCGTATCAGTGCCATAGGGATTGAAACAGCTGCTTTGGAAAGACTAAAGAAATCACAGGATGATTACACCAAAGCGCAGAAGGGCGGAACGGAAAGTGAGAAACAAGCCGCAGCAAACGCTCTTGAAACAGCACGGCAGAATGCTGACATTGCATCCGCCAATGTGAAGACACAGACTGATATCGCCAATCAGGCCCAGCGTAATGTGACTGATACTGCCACCATACTGAAAGCAAGCATGGAAAATTTGTTGGGAGGCTTGCAGCAGATTTCATCCGGTGGATTGTATAACGCATATAGCGGAATTATCAAAACCGTGAACGGATTCAAGGATGTCATAGGAAAAACGTCAGAATCTCTTAAGGAGGTCCCCATTGTCGGATGGATTCTGTCCATCATTGACGTACTCAAAGACGGATTAAGTGATCTTGTCGGTGGTCTGCTTGATGCTGTTCTGAACGCTGTCAGTGGAATTATCGGTGATGTCTTGTCAGGGGATTTGTTTGTCACAATCGGCAAGTCATTGAGGAACGGCATAGGAAACATCCTGAACGCAATCTCATTCGGAGGCTTCAACTCCTTGTTTGGAATAGGTGGAAACGCCAAGGAAGTACAGGAAACGATAGACAGGCTGACGGACAGGAATGAAACTTTGCAAACGGCCATCGAGGATCTGACTGACGAGATGAAGGCAAGCAAGGGAATGAAATCGGTTGAATCTTACAGGGAAGCTGTAAAGTATCAGGAGGAAGTCAATAAAAACTATCTGCAAATAGCAAAGGAGCAAGCCGGATATCATAAGAGCCACGGCAGCTGGCAGCATTATCTGAAATGGACGGATGAAATGCTGGAACACGCAAGAAAAGCTACCGGCATGCAGGATTTCTCCGGCACCGATTCCTTGTGGAATCTGACCCCCGAACAGATGAAGGCTCTACGGTCGGACGTATGGTTATGGGATATCATGGAATCTTCCGGTAAGGGAGGTTACGGTGAGCGTGTTACCGACAAGCTGGATGATTATATAGAGCAGGCAGGAAAACTGGAAGAACTGACCGACAGTCTTTATGAGGGCCTGATCGGAATGTCATTCGATTCCATGTATGACAGTTTTATAAGCAGTCTGATGGATATGGAGAAGAGTGCGGAGGATTTTGCTGATGACATATCCAAATATTTCATGCAGGCGATGCTGTCAAATGCCATCGGTGAACAGTTTAGTGACAAACTGAGGACATGGTATGATAAATTCGGTGAAGCCATGAAGGATGATGGTACGCTTGACAATAATGAGCGTAAGGAGCTGATGGATGAATACATGGGTTATGTGGACGAAGCCATGAAGCTCCGTGACGAGCTTGCCGCAGCAACCGGATATGACAAGATTTCGCAAGAATCAACATCCCAGTCAGCTTCATCCAAAGGTTTTCAGGCAATGAGTCAAGATACTGGCGAAGAGTTGAACGGTAGGTTTACAGCATTGCAGATTGCAGGAGAAGAAATAAAAAATGCCATGCTGAATACGCTGGCGGTGGCACAAGCCATATCCTCATTTGCCAAAGACAACAATACAATGTTGACTGAGATAAGAAATCTGATGATTTCATCCAACGGTCACCTTGAAAGTATTAACAAATACACCAAACTAATTTATAAGTTTGGAGACAAGCTTGACGAAATAGCGAAAAATACAAAAAGTATATAAATATGCCACAAGAAGAACTGTTTATTAATGGAAAGGACGCTTATACCACATGGGGAATAAGCATGGATGACACTGCACTGTCCGCCCTCATGACCCCAGCACCCAATAAGGAGTTCATTGAGAACAAGAGCCGAATGGAGCATGGAAAGCGTGTGATAACAGCTGATCCCAAAAAGGACGAGCGCGATCTTACATTACAGATAAACCTGACAGCCCCTGATAAAGATACATTCTTTGCAAGGTATGACAGCTTTTGTAATGAGTTGGATAAAGGAATACTTGAAATAAAGACAAAGTATCAGCCCAATATAGTTTACAGGACTATTTATATTTCCTGTAACCAGTTCAGCCAATTCATGCAAGGCATAGGAAAATTCGTGCTGAAGCTGAATGAGCCTAATCCCAATAACAGAAATTCCCCTTGATATTCTATTTGATTTTCAAATAAAATATATACTTTTGTTCAGCATTGTGTAAAGGCACACAAAACTTAATTATGGAACAAATCGACATCAAAGACATATCCGGTGCTATCCAGCTTACAACTTTGATCAATGAAGGCTGCAAGCGTAAGTTCACTCTGATGAAGGAGGACTACATCATGTTAAAGTTCTCCTTAGAGAATCCCATATATTTCAAACTTGGCTCATACGTGGAATGTAACTTCGGATTGTTCGAGGTGTGCGACTTGCAGAAGCCCGCATTCAACACCAATACCGCCGGCTACGATTACGAATTAAGACTTGACGCCTACTACTGGAAATGGAAAAACAAAATCTTCAAATATACCCCGGAGACGGCCGGACAGGAAGCGTCCTGGAACCTGACCGCCCCGCTTGACGTACAAGCCGGTATAGTCCTTAGAAATTTGAAAGCTCTTGGTTACACATACAAAGGACAGGATTTTGTTTTCTCCATTGATTCCACAGTCGAAAACAAGTCCCAGTTGATGAGTTACGACAACATCAACATCCTTGACGCTTGTTTTGAGATGGCGAAGAAATGGGATTGCGAATGTTGGGTGACTGAAAACATCATCCATTTCGGACGTTGTGAGTCTGGCGATGCGGTGATTTTCGAGATCGGGAAAAACGTGCAGGAAATGTCACAGTCAGAATCCCAGTCCACCTATGCCACCCGTATCTACGCTTTTGGTTCCACCCGTAACATACCGGCAGACTACCGCCCCATTGACGAGACCGTGGTTGTGAACGGCGTGGTGCAGCGCAGGCTGATGCTTCCCGAAGGCACTCCTTACATTGACGCTTATCCTGATATGACTACCGAGGAAGCCGTCGAGCAGGTGGTTATCTTCGATGAAGTCTATCCTCGAAGAACAGGCATCATGTCGGATGTCACCACTATCGAAGTGACGGACAAGGTGGAGAATGAGGACGGCACAACCACCGAGGAAAAATGGAATGCCTACCGCTTTAGGGACACGGGTGTTAACTTTTCCGAGAAATATATCCTCCCCGGTCAGGAGCTGAGGATACGTTTCGCGTCCGGGCTTCTCAACGGTTTGGAGTTCGCCGTGAAGTTCAATCCTGAGGGAAAGCCGGAGAAATTGGAGGATGGCGGATGGAACCCTGAGGCACAGCTTTGGGAGATAGTCAGGAATGAGGACTATGGCAGACCGCTTCCCGGTGATGTGCTCTTTCCCCAGGATGGAGATGAATATGTGCTTTCCGGCTGGGACAGTACGAAAATAACCGAGCTGGGGCTTGTGGGTGCCGCCGAGCAGGAGTTGAAGGAAAAGACTGAAAAGTACGCTGCCAAATCCAAGATAGACCCGAGTACCTATGGCTGCACGATGATGTCAAATGACGCATACCGTGAGGATGGCGTTCATAATTTCTATGGCATCGGTCAAAAGGTCAACCTTATCAACAAGGCTTATTTCGAGAACGGAAGACAGTCAAGGGTTATCGGATTTGAATTCAATCTTGATTTAGCTTATGATTCCCCTATATATACTGTCGGGGAAACCGCCGCCTATTCTCGTATCGGGGAGCTGGAGGAAAAGGTTGAGAGCCTTACCCTAAAGGGACAGACCTATACGGGCGATGGTGGCAGCGGTGTGTATGTGATCGGAAGCCACGACTCCACCCCTGCGACAGACCATAACGTGTATTCCGCATTGCGCTCGCTGATCATGTTCATGCGCAAGGATACGGAGGAACGCACCGGTTTCCTATTATCCCTGTTGGGCGGAACCGTCATCAAGAAATACGCCAAGTTCGGTGATTTCGTTACCGGCGTTTCTGGAGGTTACATCGGTGAGGACGCCCGTGCCGAGCTGGAGGCTCTGGTCCTGCGCAGCTCTCTGAGTGTACCAGAACTTCGTTTCAACCGTCAGACCTATTTTGAAGGATATAATACTATAAGTCCCGGCGGAGGGCTGAAGATAAAAAGCTTTGTCGCCAATAGTGACGGCAGCTATACTGTCACCCCTGATCTGGAGGATGGTGTACCGCTGGGACAGAAGCCGGACGATATCCTCCTAGGCTTCTGGCATGACAAAAGCGTCACTACCGGTGACTTTATTGGTTTCCGGAAAATACAGTACCGTATCACTTCCGCAGATTACGACGAGAAGACATTCGTGATGGTTCCGCGTCCCGGATATGAGTTCGTTCCCCATAACGAGATGCGTCTCGGACAGACGGGGAACTTCACCGACAAGGAGCGTCAGACTTATATCATCATAGACGTGCGTGACGGTAACTGCTGTATCACCCTTGTTGACAATGCCAACACCTGGGACCCGGAGCCGGCACAGATGAAGAGCTGGTTCGGCAAGAAGAAGGGTATGACCATCAACGGGATCAACTGCGACAGGTTCTCGGCGGTATTGCAGGATATCATCATGACGGGATTGATTTTTCAAATTGATGAAATTACCGGTAGCACAGTCCGCGTTCCTATCGACTTCCCTAGCTGGGAGCCGGGCAGGAAGTACGCATATTATTCCCGTGTGCCCCATAACGGTTCCACATGGTTGTGCGTCAATGACAAGGGCACTATTTCCGAGCCATCCGAAAACAATCCGGACTGGCTTGTATCAGCCGCCAAAGGTGACAAGGGTGATCCGGGCCTGTCTGTAATAGGTGGCGGTCATTGGGAATCCTCTAAGACCCCATACGAGGTCAATACCATGGTCACTTTGGCGGGCTGTGTTTTTATCTCCAAGGTGAAAACATCCAATCCTCCCATCAGGATCGCAAGGTTCAGGAACGGCAGTTATCGTCGCAAAAAGGATGGCGGTTATATCCTTGCCGGGAAGTCAGCCGACTGGACCGTGCATGAAGACTGGGAGATGCTTCTGGACGGGCGTGAGCTGAAAGGCGAAAGCATCACCTTCCTTGGTGAATTTGCATCCCATCCATCCAATCCCAAGGAGGGTAACAGCTACCGAAATACGGCTGACCATTGTACTTACATATACCGGAATGGTTTGTGGATGGTCATGGTCAAAGACGGGACTGACGGTAAGGACGGCAAAGGTTACGAGTGGATCTACACCCGTACCAACATCATCGGCCTTACCCCTGACAAGCCGGAATCGAAACAGCAGGATGATTATATACCGGAAGGCTGGACAGATGATTTTCTTGGCGTGGATGCCGACCATCAGGTGGAATGGGCGTGCAAACGTGTGAAGCGTGATGGAGTATGGAGTGAATGGAGCACTCCGGCCCCTGTGCACCGTTGGAGTAAGGACGGGGAGTCGAATATCATGGCCGACCTTGACAATGAGATGGTGAGCGTCGCTCTTACCAGTACCGGCGTTACTACTTCCGCACAGTCATGGACTACCCATGTGTCCATGTGGTACGGTACCGAGAAACTCACCCTTGAATCTTTGACAGTCAGCACGCCTGCCGGTTTCACGGCAAGCACAAGCAAGGCCACCGGAGCGGTGGCGATATCCGTCGCTGCCGGAAAGTCGGTTCCGGAACAGAATACGGTCACCATCACACTGGCTGCAATGAAGAACGGGCAGCTCTATACCCGTGAACTGACTTTCAAGATAACCGGTGTCCGTGGCGGGGCGGACGGTTCCGATGCGGTAATTTATAGCCTTGTCACTTCGGTCACGATGGTCAGCAAGAACAAGAACGGCGGTTACAGTGTAGCTTCGGTATCCTGTCGGCGTATGAAGACAGTCGGTGCAGTCACTACGGCCACAACGGACGGGGAGTTAAAGTACAGTCGTGACGGTGCGGCCGAGGTTCCCATCGGTGATGGTGTCGGGGTGGCTTCCGGTAATTTTACCAGTAGCTTGAAGTTCGTGTTCTACGTGAACGGTCAGGCGGTTGATGTCGAAACTGTCCCGATGGTTGTGGACGGCAGTGACGGAAAGGATGGTGAGAGCATCACAGCAGCCGGTCATTGGGAATCCGCCAATACTCCGTATGCCAAGAACAGTACAGTATCGTTTGCCGGAGGATCTTACTTAAGCAAGGTTGAAACCTCCAACCCTCCGATTAAAATCGCCAAGTTCAGAAACGGCAGACTCCGCAGGAAAAGAGACGGCGGATACATCCTCGCCGGCAGATCTGCGAACCGGACGGTACATGCGGACTGGCAGGAGATGGTTGCCCCCGTCGGACCGTCGGCATCCTACTGGCTGGACAGTCCTGTCAGCGTGATCAACTTCACTTCAACAGGCACGCCATCCCCGTCTGGATTCCTTGTCACTTGCAAACAGAATGTGGCAGACAATGTAAGCACGTGCAGCACGCTTTATCTGGCAGCCCGCAAATACAACGGAAGCTGGCTGGCTCACGTAGGTGCTACCCTAAGCAATCAGATATCCGTTCCAGCGACAGCCGGATACACCCAGTTTGCCGTCCGGGCTTATAAATCCGCGTCGGACGCAAACGCATGGAATAATAATTTTGTCGCTGAAAAAGGGGTGGGTGTTGCAAATGATGGTTCCATAGGAGCGACAGGAGCAACAGGGGCGTTTCCCCGTGACAGAGGCGTATGGGCTTCCGGACAGACTTACGTCTGGAATGCGGATTACCGGGATAAGGTCATATATCTGATAGGGGGAGTTTATTATAATTTCCTTGTAAAAAATTACGGCGCTTCCGTTACCGCTGCACCCACATCTGTCAACGGTGATTCCAATTGGGAAGCTATGCAGAAGTTTGTGAATATCGCCACTGACACCCTGTTTGCCGATGGTGCGAATGTAGCCGGCTTCATGTTCAAAGACAAGGTTCTCAAATCTTTTAATGACAAAGGTGAAACTCTTCTTATCAACGGTGTAACCGGGTATTTTAAATGTAAGAATGCAGAGATTACAGGAACAATCACAGCGGATAAAGGACGTATCGGTCCGTTCTCCATCGCTTCGGGAATATTGTCCTCAAAGATCCTTTATGAAAATGAAACAAATAAATACGTCGGTTTCAATTTGTCTGCCGGACAAATTGAGTTTTATAACGAAAGGACATTTGCAAACGTAAGAATCGGGGGAAACACGCAGTTTGTCACCATTGAAGGGATTAAGTATGATGCTGGAATTGACATACAGAGTCCAAATGCCATGATCGGGATGCACATCAAGACTCCGAGCATTCCTCTATTCGTGGAGGGAGGTAACATTTTCCTTCATCCGAACAATGACAGCTATGTTTCTCTTCGTGGCATAGTTGGCAACTGGAGGAATATCTCTGTCAAAGCTTCATTGAACAACAACGATGATAATGTGATGTTTATTAATAGAGACAATATAGAAGTGACGCTTCCTCCGGATGTTCCGGGACATACTATATACTTCAAACGTATGAGCGGCGGAGTAAGATTGACAGGAGGACGGATCCTGCCTGCTCCCGGAGGACAGGAGGTGTCTTATATTGATTTGGATTTTGCATCCGGCTTCATTAAGTGTATGGGTAATTATTGGGTTATGTTTTATTGCGGATAATTTAAATATAAAGTATGAGAATAAATTTTGCACAATTCCCTATTTATGATGGGATTAAAAAAGAAAAGCTTATAGCCAGTAACATCACTGAGGCCTTCGGTGACTGGATATATAAGAACGTAGCGGGCTTGAAGGCGCATCTCCTTGCGGAGAAAATCTTCAAGTCGACTGTAGATGGTGTGGAACTTGACGAAGAGGAGGTGGATATCATAAGACGCTCCACCTCCATGCTGCCCGGTCTGCTGGCGGACTCACTGAATGATTATCTGGATAAAAAGAAGGAGTAGTATGAAAGAATTATGGCAATTAATCAAGATGCTGTTCTCAAGCAAGCCGGGTGATTTTGATACTCCTGAGCTGCTTCCCATGAAGCATTATCCTTTCAAGAGATACCGTTTCATGATGTGGTGCGGACGGATGATATACCGTGCCGAGAACAAGGAGAACATAGATAGGTATATGCAGACCTATGCGGGTAAGGAAAGCTTGACGCACGAAACCATACACTTGCGTCAGGCACAGGTTATCGGCTCATGGGTAAAATACTACTGGCGGTATTTTGTCGAGTGGGTTAAGGGAAACCCTATCTGCCATCCTGCGAGTTCGGCATATTATACCATCTCATACGAAATGGAGGCGTATGCCAACGAGGGCAATTTGGATTATCCCGTGAACTACGACGGAAGCAACCTTTCCCGGTACAAGATAAAAGGTGGCAGGAAGAAGCTGTACAAATCGATTGGCGGCACTTCAAAAGCGTGGAAAACTTATATAAGAACTTTATAAAATTTGGATATTATGAGTGATTTGAATTTAGAAAATATAGTTGGCTTTAAAGCTGTGGATAAAAACGGCAACGAACGACAGGTGACCGTCGATGAGATGACAGAATTAGTTTCCGCACGGATTGTTTCCGCTGCATCAGAAATATCAACATTTGCTGCCGCTGCGGCAGGCGGGACAGATGGGGTTGAGGGACCGGTTGCCAGATGAAAA
>OAVH01001199.1_pt1 | contig 15139 bp, 16 predicted proteins | sample 1495281 | NCBI WGS metagenome assembly OAVH01 (sample SAMEA2580082, study PRJEB22360) | human gut metagenome | biome: human gut; feature: human-associated habitat; material: faeces | place: Denmark | collected 2008/2010
CCCAATCACCATTATTCATACTATTTCTATCATTTGCGTATACAAAAGATAATTTTTTTCCATCAGAACAATACGTTTTCATATAGAAGGTTTTGCCTTTAAAATTTTCTGGTAAATGAGATGCAGCGCTATTAACAAACATAGGTATTTGACTTTGATAAATCCCATAGTAAAGATAGGAACGCATCCAATCATTATTATAGTAACCAATATTTGCATATTTTTCCCAACTATCTCCAAACTGATTTATCAATCTGTTTGTTATGTCAGGATCCTTTTTCAAATACTCTTTCAGTATGGCATTTCCAGAACAAGCTGCTTCATAAAGAGGTGTTAAATGAGACATCATAATCTTCGCATTCTTGATATTGATATTCTCCTGAACGTCTGCTCCCTGCCCCTTATAGTATTTTAAAAGCTGCCATTTTTTCAAATCTCCGGTTCTTCCCAGCTGCATATCCGCATTTACTGTATCTGTCTGACCTGCATAATCAACAGTGATGCTTACTGTTAACTTTCCTCGTATATCTTTATCCTTATCAACCTCAACACGGGCTATCTTAGCCTCTGTTACCGTTCCCAGATTCGCATTTTCAGGTAAATCTATATTCAGAGGCGTTGACTGGTTAACTTCCTCTGGTATCATAGAAATATAATCCTCATTATCCAGTTCTATTTTCTCTACAATATTCTGTATAACACCCTTTGCTGTTAAATAAGCCTGTCGTCTATTATTGTTTTGTACACTTCGATTATAGTAAGAATATGAAATACCCAATGCAGCTGCCACCGTAATCATCAGCACCATGATTACCGTAATTGCCCAAAGCAGTGCAGAGCCTTTTTGATTTCTTTTCATATTCTCACCTCTCTTTTTATATCATGAACAGTTTAAATGTAATGGTTGTTGTCTGATCCTCATTCTCCTGGGAATATGTCACTCCGGAAACCTTTAATGACTTTGTTGTTCGCACATCATCGATCAGAGTCTGAACATCCGCAATAGCACCTGACACACTTAAATTCACATTATAAACCTTTATCTGTGTATTACTCTTTGCATTTGTAGACTTTTTCTGCTGCAACTCGTATTCTGTATAACTCATAATAGGCTCTTCATCCGCATCTGCGATACTAAGACTGACAGGAGTAAGCCCATGCTCTATAGTCATAGAGGTAATTAGATTATCGACATCTTCCTTCTTCATATCCTCATAAAACTTATTCTTAATATTTTTCAATTCCTCAGAAGTTTCCTTCAGCTTTTTATCCAAATCTCCATAATCGATGATGGAAGCCTTCGCTGACTGCAATTCAAGCTGTGCTGTATCATAATCTGCTTTCAGACTGTTATGCTTTTCCAGTGCCGGCATAAGCATCCAAAACACTCCTCCGGCAAAAATGATAATACATAACAATACATACAGCATAAATTTTTCCCGTTTTGTTAATGTCTGCATAAATTCACCTACTTCAGTTTACAGAGAACAGTAGCTGAATATACTGTTGTCGTCTGTTTATTCGTTTGCGTATTCGTCTCGTTATTCTTATTCAATAAATCCAGCAGCTGCTGTGCGGCAGATTCTGCATCATCCTTCTTTTCTGTATCAGTATTCGTTTCCGTTTTCTGTGTATCCGTATTCTGTTCGGTTGCCCCTGCAGTCTGTGTCTCTTTTTCAGACTGCGCATATCCGGAATAGTCAACCGCTTCAAATATCTTACTTTTCTTTAATCTTCTAACAAACTGCTCGGTATCCTCAGCTGTCAGAGATTCCACCTGAAGCGATACGATCTGTGTATCCCTTTGATAGGATAAAGATACGACAGATGTACTCAAATCAGAAGCAATCAGAATCTGGTCAAAGGTATTTTGACTAAGCTGCGGGTAAGACTGAATATCCTTGTGCAGTGTCTTATACTTTTCTACATCATTCATCGCCTTCTGCAGGGACTGGTATTTTTCCAAATCCGGATCCTCCGCAATCTGCTTCTGCACCTGCTTCAGTTCCTCCTTTGCAGCAGCAATATCGGAATTAAGTGTATGATTCTGATACGTCAGACTACCAAACCATGTCAGTAAAATAACTGCAGCACAAATTGGAAATGCCAGGTATTTTAACGTTTTGGCATATGGTGAAGCTTCTTTTTTCTGTTTATAAACTTTTAATAAATCAATATCTTTGTTTTTCAACCCGTTTTGAAACATCCCATACACCTCACTTTCTAATCAAACAGCCTACCGGAAATACATAATCATGTAAATGGAAATCATTATAGGACTGTGCTGTAACATAGACAATTTTTGAATCCGGGAATTGCTCTGCCTGCATGGACAGATTTGTCCGTATACTTTCAAACACCATGCGTTCCTCCGCATCATCCAGTCCACAGAAGTAAGCTATCTCAATCGGATACGGACTTTGCTTGGATTTACTAAACTGAATCAGCTGTGATATATTACTGTTCATTTCAGATATGAAAGCCTGTGTCCCACGCTCTGAAAAAAGTCGCGTCCTATTCGAGAAGGTGTAATGATTTTTTTCAAACAGATATGAAGATACATTATTGCCATCCAGCACAGAAACAATATAGGTCTTGTTATCCAGATCAGCCAGCTCCTGTGTCAGCTTATGCAGTGCATTTATGGAGATATCCATGCTTTTCAATTTGATTTCTGCACTTTCAAACAGCTCTATATAGCTTGTTAAGAGCTTTCTCTCAGCGGCACAGCACAGAATCTCTCCGCCCTTTTTATTCTCATCCGCAAACGCCGATTGAAGTACACTGTAATCATAAACAAGATCTTCATAGCTGCCGTCAATATCGGATAACTCATCCCTGGCAACCTTCATCAATTCTTTTTTTGATAGCTGAGGAACCTGGATATTTTTCACCAAAATCTGCCCGCTGTCAATAACAAGCCTTGCTTCCTTTACACCATTTTCATGAAGCTCCTTCAATATTTCCAGTATGGAAGAATCATCCGTTATGACACCATTGATCATCGCGCCTTCTTCCAGAGGATATTCATGAAATGCTTCTATTTTTATCATATCCTTTTTATCACATGAACCGTATATCATTTGTACTGCATGTGATGAAATATAGATTACATATTCTTTTGCCATAAGATTCTCCCTTACTAATAGCCTGTCATACCTGAAGGATTCTGGTACATCTGATAAATTGGCAGCAGTACAGCCAGCATAACGCATAATACAATCAATGCCAGAATGATAATCATAACCGGTTCCAGCAATGTCACCATGCGCTGAGAAGCAGCTTCTGATTCATAGTCGAAATCATCCGCAAGTGATGTCAGCATATTTTCCAGCCGTCCGCTTTCCTCACCGATATAGATAGAGCTTGCCAGCTTTGGGTCAAAGCCTTCTATTTTCTGCACGCTTTGAGATAACGATGTTCCATTTCTCACCATTCCAACGACACTGTCAAACTGTGCTTCTATATATTTATTTCCAATCGTATTGCGAATGATTAAGATGCCATTGATAATAGAAATTCCACTCGTATACAGAGAGCACATATTTCGTGCAAACCGTGCTGTATAAATAATTCGCAGAAGTTTTCCAATCTTCGGTATTTTCAGCTTCATTTTGTCAACGCGATACCGTATTTTTTCAACCCGCAGCAATGTTGTAATCAGCCCGAATATGCAAAGGATACCAATGAGCAGCCAATACCAGTATTCTATCATGATCTGTGATAAGCCATTTACGATTTTTGTAATCAAGGGAAGCTCCATTCCCTTAAAGGATTCGGAAAAGCTTGGAACGATCCATGTAAACACAACAACAATAACGAATACGGTTACACACAATAAAATAATTGGATAAATCATCGCATTTCGAATCTTCCTTTTGATATGATCGTCCTTCTCATACTGCAGCGCCATGGTCATAGCTACCTTTTCCATCTGCCCGCTGCTTTCTCCTGTCCGATACATATTGATCATAAGCTCCGGAAACGCTTTTCCTTCCGATTCCATTGCCATGGACAATGTTTGTCCCTGCTGCAGCTTACGATACATATCTGTATAAATTGCTTTTATTTTTGGTTTATCCTCGCGTTGTACGAGAATTGACATTGCACGAATCAGACTGACACCGGAGCCAATCATAGCGCCCAGCTGACGCGAAAAATCCGATAATTCTTTTAATGTCAGCTTATACGTATTCTGCTGGGTGTTTGTCACATCCTTGCAATCAATTAAATACTGTTCCTTTGAACGCAGAAAAGCAGAAAGCTCATTTCTGCTGTTTGCCTCCATTTTTCCGGTTATCCGTTTGGAATTTATATCCTTCGCTATATATTTATAAACCGCCATATATGTTCCTCCAAACCTGCATTATAAACCAAACAATGATAAATATACCTGTATCAGTTTCTCACCATAAAGTAATGATATCATAATTCCTGTGCATAAATAAGGGCCAAACGCGATATGTGCACCTTTTTCCGTTTTTTTGGACAAAAGGAGACAAATTGCATAGCAGCCTCCTATTATTACAGATATAAAGAACGCAAGCAGTGTCAGCTTCCAGCCCAATAAAAAGCCCGCAACAGCTATCAGTTTTATATCTCCTCCGCCAAAGCAATCCGGAATCAGCACTGTAAGCAAATACATGGGAAGACTGACAATAAAGAAGCCAATACATCTGGTAACAATATCCATTTCCGTATGTAAAGCTGTGAACATACCAACGGGAACAAGTAGTGCTATAAGCAAACCATTAGGTATCGTCATGGTATCAAAATCTATCATCGTAATAGTCAATAAAATCATGAATATCGCAAATACGACTATGGTATCCCAGGAAAATCCGTATAGATAGAAACAAAGCATCCCAATACAGCCACCAAGAAATTCCAAGACGGTATCACGCACTGGTATCTTGCTTCCACAGTATCGACACTTTCCTTTTAGGAACAGATAACTAAAAACCGGAAATAAGTCATACCATTTCAACGGATGCTCACACGCTGGGCAGAAAGATCGTCCCTTTACAAAGGATAATCTCTGTGGTAGTCTCCAAATCACGACATTCAGAAAGCTCGCAATACAGATTCCAATAAGAAAAGAGTAGATATATAGTATCCATAAGACTGTATCCAAGAATCATCCACTCCTTTCTTAATGAATAAAGCCTCCTGTAAGAGGCTTTATATTAAATACGAATTAGTTATTATTTCTTTTCAATTTTTGTTTGTGTTGCAGTATACTCCGTATTAGAACCGACTACCTTAATAGTGCATGAATCTATTTTTTTACTACTAACCTCACATGAAATAGAAGTCATCGCTCCGTCAGCATTAGGTTTCAGACCAAGTTCCTCATTAACTTTAGTAGCAAAACCTTCATCTTTCGTAATTCCATTTAAAGCAACGTCATCAGCACCTGGATGCTCCCCTATATAGCTCGTAGTATAAGACTGTGCCGCAATATATCCTGCTCTTACCTGAGACTGTACTTTTGTCTCCGCAGCTTCATTGATATACTTCATCACAGCTGGAACAGCCAATGCCATCAAAATACCGATAATAACCAAAACAACGATGATTTCTACCAGCGTAAACCCTTTCTTGTTTTTCTTCAATTTCTTAACATTCATTTTTCTCTTCTCCTTTTTTTGCAGGCAATGTTTCACAAGTTATAATTTATGAAACAGGTGATTTTCAATGAAATCAGCCGTTTTTTTATGCGTTTTCAACATAAAAACATACATCATCACCTGTGAATGTAACTATTTCCCTATGTCCATAATAGTATAGGTTAATAGATATTCGAGGTATGAAAATGCAGCCTATATCTTCACAAAAGCCCCTTTAACATTACCTAATTATCAACATTTATATTATAGCATAAAAATGGTTAGAAAATAAGATTAGTGCACTTTTTCAGCAGAAAATCACATGCAATCTATATAACACACCCTTTTTGTGATACAAATGTGATATTTGTCCTATGAGGCGCACCATCTTTCCTTTCTTTTATCTCAAAACCGTCATAAAATCAGCGTCGTTTTAGCGTATACATACAAATACCAGCCGCTACTGCGACATTCAGAGATTCAAAGGTATCCATCTCAATATATACATGGGTATCCGCCAGATGTAAAACAGCATCGCTGACTCCGCTTCCCTCATTTCCAAACACAAGTGCAAATCGCTCAGATGCAGCGATATCATGAAGCGGTGTTGCGTTTCGCAAGGATGTTGCCAGAATACGGATGCCCTTACGCTTCAGCTCCTGCAGCATATCCACGACCTCTCCCCGTATTACCGGCACATGAAACAATGCCCCCTGTGTGGAGCGGATCACCTTTTCATTGTAAATATCACAGCTATGTGAGGATAACAACACTGCATCATATCCAAACGAAAGCGCAGAACGTATAATCGTCCCGACATTACCGGGATCCTGCACATTATCCAGCACAATAACACGCTCTCCATAATCAGCAGTATTGTACTGAGGCATGCGACAAACTGCCATAATCCATGTACCGGAGATACTGCTTTGCAGCTTCTTCAGAATTTCTGGGGTGACCTCATATACAGGATACTGCAGAAAGTCATGCCCTCGCCCGGCTTCCACAAGGATTGCCTCTACCAGTCCGGCCCTTGCCGCCTCCTCAATCAGATGCTCACCTTCGACCAGAAATTTCTGATCCTTTTCCCGATGCTTCTTTTCCTTATATTTCGCCCACTGCTTTACCTTTGCATTTGTCAATGATGTAATTTCCATACTGCTCTCCTTATTCTATAACCAAATGATGTACACAAACTGTCCTACTGTCATTTCTTCTTATACAGCCTCTGTTATTGTACTGTATTTTTGACCGCATTTCCATAGAAAACAGCAGTCACTTCATAAAATACAAAAAAGACAGACGAATTTGCATTTCGCCTGTCAAATATTTATATCAAATATGGTAGGTAAACCACTTATTTCAACACGTCTGCACAACGCGCACACAGACCGTCTTCCGCATCAGAATCTGTAATATTCCAACATCTTGGGCAAAGCACACCTTCGCACTTCTCTACCGCAACCTGACAAGCCTCATACTGCTTCAGCTCATCCACAGAGAAGCTGACCTTTGATACAATCAGCCACTGGTTGAATTGAGAACCGCACAGCTTTTCAATCAATGCACGATCTTCATCACTCACATTTACGATAACATGTGCCTCCAGGGACTTTCCAATCACCTTATCCGCACGTGCTTCCTCCAATGCCTTGAAAATATCCTGACGCAGTGCCATCATGCGCTCCATATCTGCTTTGATTTCCTCCGCATGCTCAATATCCAAAGCCTTTGCAAAGCGGCCCAGGTGAATGCTGTCTGCCTCAGTATGGAAGAAGTCATTAACCTCCTCACAGGTATGAACAAGAATCGGTGCCCACAGACGTACCAGCACATTGATGGCGTGCCACAGCACGGTCTGTACCTGACGTCTTCTTAAAGAATCCTTCTTTTCGATGTACAGGATATCCTTTGTATAATCCATATAATATGCAGACAGCTCATTTGTCATCAGATTGCTCAGCATATTGGTGATATCCGCAAAACGGTACTCCTTATATGCCTTTACTGCCTTTTCATTCACTTCATTTAACAGTACTAAAATATACTGATCCAGCTCTGGCAGCTCATAGATATCGACCAGATCGTCCTTTGTGAAATCCTCATCCGGATTTACATTGGCAAGCATGAAACGGAAGGTGTTGCGCACCTTGCGATACTGCTCACTGATCTGCTTCAGGATTTCATCTGACATACTGCAATCTGCCTGATAATCCACACTTGTTGCCCATAAACGCAGAATATCCGCACCGTACTTCTTTGTGATTTCTCCCGGGGCAACCGCATTCCACTGTGATTTGCTCATCTTCACGCCCTTGCCATCCATAACAAAGCCATGACTCAGCACCTGCTTGTATGGAGAATGTCCGTGTACTGCTGTACCGATAATCAAGGAGGAGTTGAACCATCCGCGATACTGATCGCTTCCCTCAAAATACAGATCCGCAGGATAGCCTAAACCGCGTTCCATCATAGCACCGGTATGGGAGCTTCCGGAATCAAACCATACATCCATCGTATCTGTTTCCTTACGGAATTCCCCGTTTGGAGAGCCTGTATGGGTATAGCCTTCTGGCAGCAGCTCCTTTGCTTCCTTCTCAAACCAAATATTGCTTCCATGCTCGCGGAACAGCTCAGCCACATGAGCAAATACAGCTTTATCCATGATCGGTGTATCATCCTCCGCATAGAAAATCGGAATCGGTACACCCCACGCACGCTGACGGGAAATACACCAGTCCCCGCGATCCGCAATCATATTGTGCATACGCTGCTGTCCCCACTTTGGAATCCAGTCCACGTTTGCGATTTCCGTAAGCAGCTGTTCACGGATTTTATCAATGGATGCAAACCACTGTGTCGTTGCACGGAAAATGATCGGTTTCTTGGTTCTCCAGTCATGCGGGTAGGAATGGGTGATAAACTCCAGCTTTAACAATGCGCCCAGCTCATCCAGTCTCTGTGTAACCGTCTTGTTGGCGTCATCGACATACTGTCCCTTCAGCCAGTCTCCGGCATCCTCCATCATACAGCCGTGCTCATCCACATTGCAATATGCAGGCAGACCGTACTTCTGTCCAATGAAGAAGTCATCCGCACCAAAGCCAGGTGCAGTATGTACACAGCCGGTACCGGCATCTGCCGTTACATGATCCCCCAGCATAACCAGGGATTCCCGATCATACAGCGGATGCTGACACGTAATCATTTCCAGCTCGCTTCCCTTGAAGGTTGCCAGCTTTTCTTTACGTTCTAATCCGAACTTTTCCCATAACGCATTGACCAGCTCTTCCAGAACGATCAGCTTACCCTTTTCGCTTTCCACAAGCGCATAGGTGTAATCCTTATTCAGACAGATACCCAGGTTGGCAGGAATCGTCCACGGAGTCGTCGTCCAAATCACAAATGAGGTATCACTGTCAAGAACACCCTTGCCATCCTTGACCGGGAATTTTACGAAAATTGTCGGACTCTTGATATCCTTATACTCAATCTCAGCCTCTGCAAGTGCTGTCTCACTGGAAGGACTCCAGTATACCGGCTTCAGTCCCTTGTAAATCAGACCATCCAAAGCCATGGAAGCAAAGATTTCAATCTGATGGGCTTCAAAATCCTTTGTCAGTGTAATATATGGATGATCGTAATCACCAACAACACCCAGGGATAAGAATCCCTTCTTTTGACGCTCTACCTGTTCCAGTGCATAATCATAGCACAGCTTGCGGAAATCAGATAATTCCATTTCCTTGCGGTTATGCCCCAGCTTCTGAATTGCTGTTTCAATCGGTAAGCCGTGTGTATCCCAACCAGGGATATACGGTACCTTATAGCCAGCCATATAACGGTTTCGCACAATGACATCCTTCAGGATTTTATTCAGGGCATGACCTAAATGGATATCCCCATTTGCATAGGGAGGCCCATCATGTAAAACAAATGCTTCACAGCCCTCACGGTTTTCCAGCATTTTCTCATAGATATCGCTTTCCTTCCAGCGTTTCTGAAAGCTCGGCTCCTTCGTCGGTAATTTTCCACGCATCTCAAATTTTGTTTTCGGCATTAACAGTGTATCCTTGTATTCCATATCCATATCCTCCTTTTATGAAAAAAAGACGCCTTCTATCTAAGGACGTCTTATAACGCGGTACCACCTTAGTTCACACGGATTCCATGTGCCCTCTGCTTATAACGACAAGTGTATCGTATTTCCCTACTGTATTCAGGAAATCTGCTCCAAAGTGATATTTTCCATACCTCTCGTACCGGCTTCCACCAGCCGCCGGCTCTCTGTAACTCCCTGTACGAAAACGTGTCTTTATCATCGCATTTCAAATTTCTTTTTTTAATAAATCAAGATCCGGTATTTCCGGCGTCTCAAAATCGTCCAAAGCCTGTGTGATTTTTTGCAGCTCCTTACGCATGCTTCCCTTCAGATCGTTCGCCTCGTCCCCAAGACGTGCCACCTCCATAAGAATTCCGCGTGCCATCATCAGCGCTTCCTTCACAATGGCATCAGCGTTGCGGTGTGCCGTATCGACAATCATGTTTGCTTCCTTCATCGCCATGCGTGTCATTTCATCAGCGGCTTTTTCCTTAACCTCGAGATTTTCACTGACATCACGATACCGTGACTCCAGCTCCTGATATTCTCTTGTCAGCTCCTCTTTCAGTAAGTTAGCTTTTTCCAGTTTTTTCTGGAGGCTTTCCATCTGCAGCTTCTGTGTCTGAATGTAATCCTCCACCTGATAGCGATTATATCCATTTTTCATTGTATCAAATGCGTATCTGTCCATAATCCCTCTCCTATTCACTGATACATGCCAACCTCAATGACAAGATTTCCCTTTTTTGTTTCCTTCACAACCTCTTTCAGCTGGAATCTTCCATGTCCGCGAATGGAAATAACACAAGTATTATCGCACAAATGAGATGTTTGTTCAAGTACTACATGATTAACTTTTACCTGTCCTGCACGGATGCATGCCGCTGCCTTTGCACGGCTCATGTTGGAAAGAGCGGACACCAGTGTATCCAAACGCAGGGAGGAGACAATCAGCGTTTTATATGCGATATCCGGCTCATAGCTGATCACCTCATCGCTTTCCTCCAGTTGAATCTTACATCTGCGTATCTTTGTCAGATTCGCACACAAATAATTACCGATATCTGGATCTACAAACATATGCACCGTATTCTGATCCACGATGAGATCTCCGGTTTTCTCACGCTCGATGCCAAGATGCATCAGGGCGCCCAGCACATCGCGGTGCGTGATCTGTCCAAAGCTGGAGGAAATATTTGCTTTGACATGCAGGATAGGAATTTCCACATCCTCCTCCCAGGGAAGAAACGCAAGCCGGCAGCGTTCAGCCTGCGCATAACCGCCCTGTTTGCGATACAGAATCCGGTGTCCGCAAAAGCGTTCTGCAATCTGTATCTGATCAGGCGAAAAAAAGGGTGTAACAACAATCCGATTCCAGCGCTCCATGCGATCAATCTGATCCTGAAGCCGCCGAACGAATTCCTCGTTACCCCGGTAATGCTCAATTGCGACAGTCAACGTTTAGTCTTCCTCGCTTGCGTCAAGGCTGATTTCTCCATGTACCGCCACGCTGCGCGGTGTACACAGAATCACATTATGTCCGATTTTCTGAATACTTCCATCCAGAGCGAAGATTACACCGGTTAAAAAATCAATGGTACGCTGTGCATAATCACGCTGCAGTTTATGCAGATTGACGACAGCCGCCTTATTTTCTTTCAGCCGTTTGGCGATTTCTTCTGACTCATCAAAGGAACGAGGCTCAAAAAGAACCATTTTCGTATCGGTTGGCAAGTGATTCACTTTTGATTTCGGTCTTTCATATTCGGAAATAGAAGGCGTATCTTCTTCCTGTTCTACTTCTAAAACGTCATCTTCATCCATTGGCGCTATAAATTCTTTGAATTTCTGACTGATGCTCATGTACGCGTCCCTCCTATACATTACGTATATTCTAGCACAAAAACCCCTTTATAAAAAGGGATTTTTCATGAAATTTATACAAGTCACACAATCTGTTTCAAAAGGCTGCATATTTGTAACAATTTTATCAGCACCGAAATTTCACAAGAATCACATCTCCGGAAATATTTTCAATTTCCTGGGTTGGTATCTCGATTTCATCACAGGGAAAGAACCAGGGAAACAGCTTTTTGACGATCGGCTGTGTGGGATGTACAAATATGGAATGTATAACATAGGTACAGGGATCAAATTCCACATCATTCACAAGACCGATCATGCTGCCATCCATTACATTGATAACCTGTCTGCCGCATATATCCGTATATTTCACTTCTATCACCTGTTTCAGTATATGTATTTCAGGAATAAATGTGAACCTTAGGAATCAAATTCTTTTTTCAATACAGCGATGGCATTTTTTTCCAGCCGTGACACTTGTGCCTGTGAGATACCTAGTTCTCCGGCAATTTCTGTCTGTGTCATATCCTGATAGTAGCGCTTCTGAATAATGTCCAGCTCCTTTCCCTTCAGTCTTTTCAGGCTGCGCTTGAGTGCCATAATGTTATTGAGATGCTCGATTTCATCCTTATCATCCTTGATCTGATCTAGCAGAAACAATTCATCACCATCAGAATTGTATACCGGTTCAAATATAGATAATACACTTTGTGTGGAATCCAGCGCATCCACAACATCCTTTTCCTTGACCTCCAGCTGCTCAGCTAGCCAGGCTATTGTTGGCTCCTTCTGATTCTTATGTACATATTCCTCCTTCAGCTTGAATGCACGATAGGCCAGATCCTTTAAATGACGGGATACCCGTATAACCTGATTATCCCGCAGATAGCGTTTGATCTCACCCATGATCATCGGAACCGCATAGGTGGAAAAGCGCACTTCATGCTTCAGATCAAAGTTGTCGATAGATTTCACCAGACCGATACAGCCTACCTGAAACAAATCGTCCATATTTTCACAGCGGTTGGAAAAGCGCTGTACGATGGACAGAACAAGCTTCAGATTGCCGTTGATCAGCGTTTCCTTTGCCTGCTCATCACCCTGCTGTAATTGTACAAACAGCTCTTTCATTTCCGCATTTGTCAAAACCTTTAGCTGCGCGGTGTTGATACCGCTTATTTCTACTTTATAACGACTCATATGCTCTTTGCCTCCTAGTGTCTGTACTAGCAGTGTGCCCGAGCACTTTCTTTGTTATGCGTGCGTCGCTTCAGCTTTTCCTGTAAGTAATTGGAAGGAAATCAGCCTTGACAAATGTAAAATAAAAGCAGTCTGTGTCATGCTTAGACAGACTGCTTCAAAGATACTGCAGATTGTTCATTTTTTATCCGATGCTTATGCGGCTACTGGGAATTTTTCATCTGCACCTTCAGCTTTGCGATAATACGTTTTTCCAGACGGGATATATACGACTGGGAAATGCCGAGACGCTTGGCGATATCCTTCTGTGTCAGCTCCTCGTGCTGAATACCGTAGCGCATCTGCAAAATCTGGCGTTCCCTCTCCTTCAGTGTGGACATTGCCTCCAGCAGCTCCCGCTTGTTTTCCTTTTTTTCAAATTCCTTGGTAACGACATCATCATCCGTTCCCAATATATCCGAAAGCAGCAGTTCATTGCCGTCATAGTCGATATTCAGCGGCTCATCGAAGCTGACCTCCACCTTACGACGGCTTTTCTTGCGCAGGAACATCAGAATTTCATTTTCTATGCAGCGGGAGGCATAGGTTACCAGCTTAATGTTTTTATCCCGTTTAAATGTATTGACTGCCTTAATCAGACCGATGCTGCCGATGCTGATCAGATCCTCCATAAAAATCGGATTTGTTTCATAGCGTTTCGCGATGTATACGACAAGGCGTAGATTGTGTTCAATCAACGTATTGCGCGCTTCCTCATCTCCGTTTTCCAGAGCAATCAGCGCCGCCAGCTCCTCCTCCTTGTCCAGCGGTTTGGGAAGTACATCATTTCCCTGGATGTAATAAACCTCCATGACATCCTGTTTGATAAATAAAAAGCGAATGAGTTGCAGCAGTTTTTTCATCATCATCACCCCAGTGTCATCATATTCATGTTCAGCAATACTTCGCAGTTCAGCGGTAGGCTTACATGATTTCTGCAGCAGATCAGCACCTTGTGCCTATGGCATCCCTCAATAGCTGCCATGCATGCATAGCAGCGTATGACTGAGGTATCGTCAACGGTATTCATTACTACCAATTCTATGTCCTGTTTTTTAAAATATACCTCATAGGACGAAGAAACAAATAAGACCGGTATTCCCTCATAGCTCAAAAGATTTCCACTGTCCAGCCATCCCCTGAGATGAAGTGTTGTGTCTGCCAATTCAATATGCAAACGATAGCAGTAGTTTATCCTGGCCAGCATATCCTTCCATTTCATATGAAGCAAAAGAAATATACCGGCATAAAGCAGCCACAGCCATAGGATGGAGGCATGGACAGGTACAAACCAGAGAAGGTTATGAAAGCCGCCCTGATAAAATGCAAAGGCACTCATATACCAGAGCATACGGATTACCAGCATCATCATCCAGCTTTTTGCGCATAGGCGAAACTGCCAGAAAAAAAAGACGGTCTCCAGAAGGAGCATGAGCACCCATGAGCCTGTAAAAAACAGCAGACAGCCGGGAACGCTGATACCGATTGCATATAGCAGGATTTTTTGTACAGGCAGCGGCTGTACACAGGCATAGGACGCCATCAGAAACGACAGAAGTATGGTAACGACATTGTGTATGATGCTGATTTCTACAAAGCTTTCCATACGTATATCCCTCCAACAGCCACAGTATACGCCGGTCTTTGTTATGAATCTGTCGATATTCGCCAAACGCTAATTGATAAATTCCGGCAGGCTTCGACATTCAGACCTGCATAGGCGCCAGTTCCTTATGCAGATCAAATAAATTAGGTAGCATATGGTGCTTTGTGCAAAATTCCATATATTGCTGCAGGTACTGCTCCAACTGCTCTTTTTGCTGAAGCATAGATAACTCCATGGAAAAATACTTCAGAAATTCCTGAAACGATAAAAACGACATAGTATCACCTCTATCTACATGCTATGCATATCTCAATGGAGGTAGAACACTTATCCGGACATTTTTCATTGTTTTATGATCCATAAGGAATACCGGTGCTGTAACACAGTTGATGATAGTAATGATTTGTCTGACTTTTTTTGTTGCGTGATAGCTTGTATTGTTCATCCATATCTGTCTTTATAATTCAACAAGCATCCTCGTTTTATTCATATATGAAGACAATCCTGCCTGTGCTTTCTGAAGACATCTTCTGTTAGTTGATTTATAGCTCTTTCCCCTGATTTTACATAAAGCTTCGTATTTTTATAGGCATATTCTGTCAGCATGACCTTTTTTAATATCAATAATATAAAATTTTGATTTTTTTAGGAATTTCAACATTTCCTTTCGTATATAAGAGTGTAAGGAATAACCTTGCAGAAACGAGGAAATGTCAAATG
>OAVH01001206.1_pt1 | contig 15055 bp, 11 predicted proteins | sample 1495281 | NCBI WGS metagenome assembly OAVH01 (sample SAMEA2580082, study PRJEB22360) | human gut metagenome | biome: human gut; feature: human-associated habitat; material: faeces | place: Denmark | collected 2008/2010
TCAGAATCCATATGGGGGGGTAACCCCCGCCCAGGCCCCCACCGATGCAGACGGCTTCCGGGGCCAGATGACTCTCGCCAGGCAGATGAAGCTTGTAAAGACAGCACAGGGCTACCGGCTTGCCTTTTCCTTCCTGGGCCTGGATTCCCTGAAAGCCTCCGCCTTCCCGCTGTTTCCGGGAGACAACAGACTGCATACGCAGACCTTCGGCTTAAAGACCACCGTCAACGGCCCCGGAAAAATCACATTCCTAAACAACACGGGGGAATCCGTGGAAATTGAAGTCACGGAGGAGGAAATCATCGTTGACAGACGCCACGGCGGGCAAACAGGCTTCCAGAAGGACTATGACAGCGACTGCTATGGCATAAACCGCGCCCCCAGGCTTTGTCAAAACACCTCCATCATGGAAATCGTCTTCGACAGATGTATCCTGGAGGTTCTTGCGGATGACGGAATGACTCCTTTTACCGTCAGCGTTTTTCCTGTACACCCCTATGAAAAGATATGTGTCACAGGAGAAATCAGCGCGGACTTTTACCAAATTCAATAATAACTATCATTCGTATCGCTTATCCCAAAGCCCCGGTACTGTTCACCCAGCCGGGGCTTTGGCCCGTTTAAAAATCCCGGTTCAGGGCTTCCATAGCTTATAATCCGCAGTTTTCACATAATCACAGCAACCGTCCTGTCCGCTCAGACGCCGTCCGGCTCCACACCATTACGCATGCTTTCATCTGCCTGCACAGCAAAAAGCGCGCGGGAATAATGGAGCCTGAGCCCGGTATTCTCCAGTACTGCATCTGCCGAAAAATCCGTGCAGGCGGCCCCTCCACCAGTCGTGCTTCCCAGGATCCTTCCCAGATGATTTTCCTTAAACCCCGCCGCAAAATGGCCGCTGGTTGAAAAGCAGCCGCCATTTGTAAGAAGCGTTATATCCCCTTTGAAGCAGTTCTCCTTCGGCAGGATATTACCGCCCATTTCTGAAAGGCCGCATACCTCCGGAAGCTTTGTATCCCTGGTGAAGTAAGGGATTTCCCGCTCTGTCAGGTAAGACAAAAGCTCCCTCGCCATACCCGGATACCCGCCGAAATTCCCCCGCAAATCAATGGTCAGGCGGTCAGCCCCCGCTTCTCTCAATTCTGCAAAAAATCCTGCAAGAAACTGCTCAAAACTCTGCTCTCCTTCCGAAAATACCCGAATCACCAGAAATGCCTCTTTTCCTTCCCTTCCGCATTCGTAGGGCGCAATATTTTCAGGCGCATGAAGCTGCCAGGCGGCAGTATTATGCCGGGGAATATATTTTCCTTTTATTGTTATAATGTCCCTTGTTTTATCCCCTCTGAGCACCTCCGTCCGAAATACGCCGGATTTATCTGCAAACTCATAATATTCATAGCCGAAATGCTTCCCCGCAAGATACCAGGCCAGCGCAGGATTACTTCCGTCATGGCTGATATTCCTTTCCAGGCATGATAAAATATCCTCCGCACTCCTGCCGTTAATCCCCAGGATTCTGTCTCCCTCATACAATCCATATTCCGGGCTGTCCTGCCGCACCAGGAGCTTTCCGCTGTCAATGATTACTTCCACAGGGAAGTACAGAGCCGTCTCCTTTCTTGCTTCTATCAAAGCTGTTGAAACAGCCAGGTTCGTATGGCCGCATCCTGCCGCTGTCACACATGGATTCACAAGATAGTAAAACTCCTCCTCCGTCATCCCATCCCTGATCCCGGCTTCCGCCTGCTCAAATTCCGCCAGGACTTTATTCCTGTCCGTAAATGCCAGCGGATTTTCTTCGCAAATACATCTTTTTAATAACTTAAAATCCTGCTGCAGTTCTTCTTTTGAATATCTTTTCATCTTTTTCTGATTTCCTTTAGTTTGTTTTCTTTCAGTTTTTTTCTCACATTTTGTCTCCGTTCAGGTCCCTCCCGTTCAGAAGTACATATAACAATGTATCATAAAACTGTATTTTAAGAAATGTATTTATAACTTCCAAAGTATGATATAATTTTCCCATTGCACGGGAACCGGCACAAGCCGGAATTATAGCTGTAGAGGTGGTAAAGAATATGTCTTTTTCCGAATTTATACATGCCTGTGACAGGAATGATAATGTCCGCATCAGCCATGTCATTTGTTCCTCCGGGGATTCCATATTGGCCGAATATGTGAAACCTCCTTACAGAATGAATACCCTGAGGCTCTTTTTTTCCATGACAAAAACCTTCGCTTCCCTCGCCATAGGAATCGCCGGGGATTTGGGCCTGCTTACTATTGATGATTACATAATTAAATATTTTCCTAAGGATTTGCCACAACTGCCCGATAAGAATTTATGCAGGATAAAAATCCGTCACTTACTTACCATGTCCAGCGGCATCCATGATAACACCTATGCCGGACTGTACGCACAAAGCAACTGGATAAAAGCGTTTTTAAAGCAGGAATTCCCGCATGAACCGGGGACCTATTACCGCTACAGCACGCACAGCTCCCATATGCTGTCAGCTATCATAACGAAGGTTTCTTCCCTGTCGCTGGAAGAATTTCTGAACAAATATTTATTTCATCCTATGGGAATTTATGAAGCGCAGTGGGAGCAGTCTCCCGAACATCTGACGGCCGGAGGCATGGGCTTAAGCCTCTATCCTCATTCCCTTGTGAAAATTTCGCAGCTGCTCTTAAACAAAGGTGTCTATCATGGCAAAAGACTGATTTCACAAGATTATCTTGAATCAGCGACGAGACAGCAGATCGTTAAGCAGGATGATGTCAATCGGCCGGACAATCACTTTTGCGGAGCGGGATACGGCTTTCAGTTCCATATAAGCAGGGGTGGTTTTTACCGGCTTGACGGAGCGTTTGGTCAACTGTGCCTGATATGTCCGTCTAAAAATTTATCGGTAACCGTTTTCTCTGAGAATTCTAAAATGGAAGCGCTGCTTTCCCTTGTTTATGGGTACTTGCTTGAGGAACCTTTCACCTGCGGTGAATTTGATGACGGGCAGGAAATGTCCGGGGAGGTAAAAAACAGTACAGCTGAAATTCCCCTCCGGAAGTATCAGCTTTCCCAAAATGGACTGGATTTGGAAAGTATTGAATTTATCCGTAAAAACGGAGCTTACAGCCTGATTCTCTGTGAAAAGGAGCATACAAATTTCATTGATTTTTCTTTTTCCGGGGAGAAACAGGGGCAGATTTATTTTATTAAGGATTTGCAAAAGCATTGGCAGAAAAATGTCTGCATCGCAACATTTGATCAGGTTCTGAAGCTTAAGGTATTTCTGATTGAAACACCTTATATTGTTGACTACAGTTTTATTTTTTCCGGGAAGGAAGTGCTGCTTGAATTTTCAATTAATGTAAGCTTTACGTTTCAAAATCAGACAATTCGGGGCTTTGCCATGCCCGACGGATTATTTTCAGAAGGGAGAAGCATATGAAAGCATAAGCGGCGACTTGAAAATGAAAAAGCCTGAGCCACGGATTTTTCAGCTGACTTTGGAAAAGCTTGGATGCCCGCCTGAGGAATGTGTTTATATTGATGACAGAAGATATAACCTGGAGGCGGCACAGGCGCTTGGCATGGATACCGTATTATTTAACAGCAGAAATGTGCCCTATGGCGGGAAAGCAGTTACGGGATTCGGGGAACTTGCGGATATGCTGACAGGCCGGTGAAAATAACATGAACCATAATATTATGAAAAGCAGCAATCATCAACTAAGGAGCTCCTTTCAATGATTGCTGCTTTTTCCTCATTATTCTTTATCCTGCCAAAGGGAAGCATCCTGCAACCTTTCAGCCCTCCGAATGGTTACAGTTATTTCACCTTCCGCGCCAGCATCTGGGCCTTCACACACAGCTCCGCCGCTTTCAGGGCATGGGCCTGGGTCATGGCATTCTCCGTCCGGTTGATACAGTCCAGAATCAGCTGTCCGAAATACGGAAACCCTACCTGGCCGCTCACATTGATGTAATGCTCTCCGTCCTTATCCGCCCAGAAAACATGATCCCCTTTTTCTTCCTTTGCCAAATCCACATATTTACGCAGTTCAATGTAGCCTTCCGTTCCCAGAATGAAGGTCCGGCCGTCTCCCCAGGTGGAAAGCCCGTCGGGCGTAAACCAGTCCACCCTGAAGTAACCCATGGCTCCGTTGTTTCCCACCAGCGTGGCGTCTCCGAAATCATCCAGCTCCGGATATTCCGGATGGTTGTAATTGCCGATTTCACTGTTTACGATGGTTGCGTCCGTGGCTCCTGTATAATAGAGAAACTGATGGCTGCCGATATCGCACAGGATTCCGCCGTATTTCTCCTTTTCAAAAAACCAGGCGGGACGGGAGGGGGCATTCAGGCGGTGAGGGCCCATCCCCAGCACCTGGATTACCTTACCGATGGCTCCCTGCCTGATCAGCTCGCCTGCATAAACGGCGCTTTCCACCTGAAGCCGTTCGCTGTAGCTTACCATGTATTTTTTACCGGTCTCTTCCACAGTTTTCTTTACCATATCCAGCTGTTCCAGCGTAGTCAGCGGCGCTTTATCCACGAAATAATCCTTGCCGGCCTTCATCACGCGCACGCCAAGGGCAGCCCGCTCCGACGTGATACAGGCGGATGCCACCAGCTTCACTTCCGGGTCGGAAAGCACCTGTTCTTCGCTCTCCGCCCTCCTGGCAGCTTCCTGCGGGTAAGCCTTAAGGAAGGCTTCCACCTTGGCAGGATCCGGATCGTATACCCATTTCAGCGAAGCACCCGCTTCCAGCAGACCGTTGGTCATCCCGTAAATATGCCCGTGATCCAGCCCTACGGCCGCAATCATAAATTCTCCTTTTTCCACCACCGGGTTTGGCTTTCCCTTAGGTGCATAGTTCATACCATCTCTTTTATCCATCTTTGCTCCCCTTTGCTCGCTGCAGCATATTTTATTTTTTAAATAACGGTTATAAGTCTCTTTTCCCTATTTCTGATCATAATTTCCCACCGAAATCTCTTCCGGTGCAAAATTTTCCACACTGGCGGACTTTTCATAGAAATGGACCGCATTTTTCAGGAGCCCTTCCATCGTATAATATTCGTCCTCCGGTGCAATCGGCAGAGTTACCGTGCGTTTCTGGAATCCGGCTTTATAGATTGCCGTGATCAGCTCCACCGTTTTCCTGCCGTCTTCTCCGGTAATGAAAGGGCGGATGTGTGTTTCCAGGGCTGTAAGGACATTTTCGATTTCTCCGGTATGCCCTTCATAGAGCAGATCCGGCAGGGCGGCATAGGTATCCTTCAGCTTCTGCATCAGCTCCTGGTTATGCCCCGGCACCGGGAAACCATTGGCCTGCGTGACTTCCGCCACACAGGACCAGGGTGCCGCCAGCTTCGCCTTCTCACACTGCAGCACAATCCCCTGCTCCTCGCCGTGGTGAACCACGGAGCTTGTGACTTCCGCCACAGAGCCATCTGCGTAACGGAGGGCGGCAAAGGAGAGATCCTCCACCTCTGAATTATCATGCATTACATTGGCAAGCACCGAGGTCACTTCCGTGGGAAGGCCTCCCTGAATCCAGTTGATCATATCGATATGGTGCACTGCATGGTTCAGTGTCGGGCCGCCGCCCTCTTTTTCCCAGGTTCCCCGCCACCACAGATCATAGTAGCAATGCCCTCTCCACCACAGGGAATTTACATGGGCGCACCGTATCTTACCGGCCAGCCCGCTGTCCGCCGTCTTTTTCAGCTTGTAAATGCTGTTCCTGAAACGGTTCTGGGCCACCACTCCCATGGTTACTCCGTTCCTTTTTTCCGCTTCCAGCATGGCATCGCATTCCTTTAAGCTGGGCGCCATAGGCTTTTCCACCAGCACATTACAGCCTGCATCCATGCAGTGTACTGCGATTTCCGCATGGCTGGAGGGCGGCGTACAGATATGTACAAGATCTATTTTCAATCCGGATTCCAGCAGCTTCTCATGGCTGTCAAAAACCTGTGCCCCTTCCAAATGATATTTTTTCCTGGCGGCCTCCGCCTTTTCCGGATAGATATCAACCAGCGCCGCGATGCGGCACCTTTCCGGAAATGTGAGTAGTCCCTCAATGTGACTTCCTGAAATGTTTCCCGTCCCTATCACTGCTGCCTGTATCATTGCAAATTTCCTCCTTCCGTTCTGCACGGATGTTTCATTCCGGCCGCTTTTGCGGCACGGGCTGTCGGCATTTTCCCTACGGCGCTGCGTTCTCTGTACAAGGCTGAACCGTTACCCCATTCGGCCAATTAAATCGCTGTGCGATGGGCCTCTTATTACTGATTTTCTGTTTTCCTAAACGTATCGTAGCATATGCCGCATGTGAATTCTTTGCGTGTTTTGTCTTAAAACATGCGTTTATTGTGTTATTAAATACAAGTCTAATACACATAAAGGAAAAATGGGAACCGCTTATTTACAAGAGATATGAAAGAGATTATATTAGATATTGGTCATCACCTGTAATAGTTCAGGCAGGTTTGCGCATTCACTGCGCAAACCGTGAGAATACGTGGTGGCAGTGCCCCTCGCCGAAGGCGACTTTTAATGGGCGGATGCAGTAACAGTTTGGCCGAAGGCTGAATCATTACCATCACCCTTCCTGCAAGGAGCACAGAACAGGGACTTAGGAGGGATAAAAATGCAGCTTATTTTAAACAGTATTTCAACAGCGGCCGTAAATCTGCTTGTCTTTTCCGCCATACCGTTTCTTTGGTGGTTTTTCAGGCACAGGAAGGAAACCTCTTTTTTCCGTTGGCTGGGCTTTATCAAGCCGAAGCTGAACGGCAAATGGTGGACGCTTGTGGTTTTTGCCATTATTTACTATTTCTTTTACACCTTTGATTTTACCAGATGGATCCCGCAGGAAACCATGGATTACCTGGAAAACAGCGGTTCTGTTTCCGTAAATGCCTTTGCCGGGATCTGCGCTGCGGCCATATTGCCGGCTCTTATTGAAAATTTCATTGCCAACGGCGTGGCGGAGGAAATTCTCTACCGCGGTTTCCTATGCAAACTTTTTTGCCATAAGCTGGGGACCGTAAAGGGCATTCTCCTGCAGGCGGCGCTGTTCGGCCTGATGCATAACGCATTATATCTGCTGGCCGGGCTGCAGGTGGGTCTGTGGTATCATACGCTGATGTTCCTGTTCACCGGCATGGCGGCGCTGCTGCTGGGCTGGCTGAATGAAAAAATCTATAATGGTTCCATCCTCCCCAGTATCCTGCTGCATGGCGCCGGGAATTTTATCAGTTCCATGCTGACGGCATTCAGCTTTTTATGATGCAATTGTCCTCCGGCCGCCGCCCTGCGGCAGCTTAAGAAAAAAGCTTTCCTGGAAAACCGGATCCTTCCCAGCCCTGAACATGCCGATACTGAGGCCTTCAGGCGCTGTGAAAGAATCTTTTCGAAACAGTCCAGTCCATACAGCCGGACCGTTACCGTTTATTTTCCAAGAAAGCTCTTTTTATAATCAAATATCCATGCAAGCATGGCTACTTGGCTCGTTGCACGCGGGAATAATGTCCCGGAGAAACCCCGGTCATTTTCTTAAAGGTCCGGATAAAATTATTGTAGTCATTAAAGCCTGACAGATAACAGGTCTCCGTCACCGTTTTTCCGTCCAGAAGGTACTGCTTTGCCGCCGCAATCTTTTTGATCAGAATGTACTGATATAAGGTGCTGCCCGTCTGCTGCCGGAACAGATGGCTCAGATAATATCTGTCGATGGAAAAACAGGCTGCAATGCTTTGCAGCGACAGCTCCGGCGAAAGATTGGCATCGATATAATCCATGACCGCACCGATTGTTTTATCCGCCGCCGCTGGCTGTTCCTGCTTAAAATCCCGGTAAAGGGAATTGACGTATACCAGCAGCTCGGCCAGACAGGCGGTCATGACCTTCTGGAGCCCGGCGAGACGGGCGGTCAGGGCCACATCCGAGCCGTATTTTTCCGACTGGCTGGCCTGACGGAGCTTTTCATTCATGCAAAGCAGCGTCTCCGTCTGTTCCTCTGAAAGCAGGATGACGTTGTCTTTTCCTGGCCGGTGGTTCTGGAAGCAGCCCAGAAGATTCGTGGCCGGAGTGCACATTCCATGCACCAGCCGGGGATGAAAATGTATGGCAATCCTGTGAAAGGGGATTTTGCCGTAATGGCAGGCGCGGTGGATCTCGCGGTCGTTAAAGACCGCGAGATGGCCTCTTTGCATATGATGGACAGACTGCTCTATGTACAGATCCACGTCGCCCTCCAGGAAGAGGAAGATTTCATAATCCTCGTGGAAATGGAACCTGGCATCTCCCGGGCCTTCCGTGCGTTTGTCCATCAGGACGATGGATTCATTTAATTCCATGTAGTAATCGTCGTTGCGCATAAAGCCTTCCTTCTGCCATCTTTCAGCGTCCCGGCCGCCCGGACCGCTGCTGTTTTATGCTCCTGTTTTATGCTTCTTTCTTAATCTGCACCGCCATATAAGCCTTCCCCGGCAGCTCCACCCGGAATTTCCCGCTAAATACCCCTCTGTCCTCCACCGTCATTTCCCAGGTATCAATCACCTTCACACGGAACTTCGTCTCATCGTCGAAATGATAATCCCGGAAGGAAGGACGCATGAAGCTGTAATACATCAGATAATAGTCCTTTACCGGTTTCTCTTCCCCCTCTGCCTCCTGCGGTACGGCACAGATTTCATCAAAACCTCTGGTAAGCGGCATCAGGCCGTTTCCGGGCGTTTCGCACATAATATCATGAAGCAGTTCAAAACGCTTCCAGCTCTCCCCATGCAGTGTTCCGCCGTGGGACCACCAGAGAATATCATCCGGGTTCATATAGGTTTCCCCATGGCCGGGATACCCGCCCCTGCAGGCCGCTTCCCAGAAACGGCGCAGCATTTCCTCGCCGCTGATATTGCCCCAGCCGTGCTGGATATTGCCTTCATAGGCGATTTCATCCATAACGATAGGCTTACGGTATTTTTCACGCCACTCATCCACCAGCTCAGAGGTTTTATAAATATCCTGTCTCTGAATGCTACAGTGAGTGATCCAGGGCCTGCTGTGATCGTACATCCCCATGCAGTTATGGATGGAACGCAGATGGTGATACGCATCCTTTTCACACAGAATCGCGCCGTAACGCTCCCAGTCCTCCGTAGTCTTATTTTTCATTAAATCATATTCATTTGCCAGCGACCACCATACATTGCGGTATGCGGAAAATCTGGCAATCACATAATTCCAGTAAAAATCATCCTGTTCCTTCGTCATCTGGGAAAAGCCCCAGCGATCATAAGGATGCATCACGATCAAATCCGCCTCTATCCCCAGCTCCTGCAGGGCAAGGATGCATTTTTCGATATGCCTGAAATGAACCGGGTTAAACCGGTAGAAATCCCAGTCATTTCCTTCCGTTTTTCCTGTATAGCCCCAGAAATTCTCCTTGGTCAGCACGCTGGAATCCATGGGCGTCCCCTCATAGGGATAAGATCTGGGCTCTCCCAGGTTATAGTCATAATGCTTGGGAAAAATACAGAAGCGGATTTTGTTGAATGCACTTGCCTTTAGTGTTTCCAGCGTCTGTGCAATTCTTTCATCTGACTGCAGATCCCATACATAACAGGTGGTTCCGATGGGATAGTACCTTGTTCCGTCCTCATATGCAAAATGGTAGGTATCAGCCACACGCACCGGGCCATGGTTTCCTTCCCCCGCAGGAAGGCTCACAAAGCTTCCTGTCTCCTCTTTTTCCAGGAAATCCGCGCTTATGGTAAAGCGGTAGCTCCCCTCAAAGGAGGGCATAAAGCGTACCTTATAAACACCGTCCCCATCATAAAAACCGTCCGTCTTTACCGTTTCCTTTTCTCCGGTAAAGACGCCCTGAATATGGTGATCGACAAAAGGATTTCCCTCCGCAGGCCCCTGGCAGCTTACCTCCAGCATCCCCCATCTTTCTACCTGTTCCTGAAATAATAACTTACTCATTTTAAATCCTCCTTGTTTTCCGAAGGAAAATGCGAGCTCTCCGCGAGCAGAGGATTTTCCTCCTGGTTTTGCAGAATAAAATGCAATTTCTTTAGAAATTTATCCTCTGACGAGCAGAGGAATTCTGCTCCTCTTTCTGCTTTTTTATGTATGATCCAGTACGCCGGCCACCGCTTTTTTCCAGCCGTTCAATTTCTCCCTGCGTACATTTACGTCCATGGAAGGAGTAAAAATGCTCCCCTCCCAACCGGAAAATAATTCCTCCTCCGAATACAGCCCCGCGGAAATGCCCGCCATATAGGCGGCCCCGATGCCGGAAAGCTCCTCCGCCTGAGGGATTTTCAGTATTTTCCCGGAAATATCGCTCTGGAACTGCATCAGATAACGGTTTCTGGCAGGCCCTCCGTCCACCCGCAGCTCCTTCATGGGAATTCCCGTATCCTGCTCCATGGCCAGAACCAGATCCGTTATCTGATAGGCAATGCAGTCAAGCGCGGCGCGGACAATTTCCGCTTTGCCCGTAACTCTCGTCATACCGCTTAAGGAAGCGGCGGCCGACTCGTCCCAATAGGGCGCCCCCAGACCGGTAAAAGCAGGAACCAGATAGGTCCGATCCGCAGGATTGGCGGCTGTGGCGAGAGACTCCGTCTCCCCTGCGGAGCCGATGAGTCCCACATCCTTCTTCAGCCAGGTAATCACCGCGCCGGTATAATTCAGGTTCCCCTCCAGCACATAATCCACTCTCCCCTTACGCTTCCAGGCCAGAGAGGTCACCACGCCGTGACTGCTGGGAATGGGCTGCCCGCCGATATTCATCATCAGAGAGGAACCGGTTCCGTAGGTGGCCTTGCTCATACCAGGCTGCAGACAGCCCTGCCCGAACAGCGCGGCATGGGAATCTCCCAGCACCCCGCAGATGGGAACAGGCTTTTCAAACAGCCCGTTCATGGTGGTATGGCCATAAACCGCATCCGAATCGCAGATCTGCGCCAGGCACTCCATGGGGATCCCGAAAATTCCGGCAAGCTCCTCATCCCATGCAAGGGTTTTCAGATTCATCAGCTGGGTTCTGGAGGCATTGGAATAATCCGTCTTAAACGCATGCTCCTGCGTCAGCTGCCAGATCAGCCAGCTGTCAATGGTGCCCAGACAGATTTCTCCCCGCCCGGCCCGCTCTGTAAGCCCTTCCTCCTGCCCCAGCAGCCACGCCATTTTGGCTGCCGGGAAATAAGCGGACAAGGGTATCCCCGTTTTTTCTTTTATTATACTATCAAATCCCCGCTTTGCAATATCCCGGACAATACTCCCCGCCCGGCCGCACTGCCAGACGACGGCATCGGCCAGCGGCTCCCCGCTCCCGCGATCCCACATGGCCGTTGTTTCTCTCTGGTTACTGATGCCTACAGCAACGATCTGCGCCGGCGAAACCCCGTTTTTTTCCATAAGGAGCCCCACCGCCCGGACCGTATTATCCGCGATTTCACGCAGGTCATGGGACACCCACCCCTGTGCATTCACCAACTGACGATGGGCCTGATCCTCCCTTGCCAGCAGCTTCCCGCAGCCGTCAAACAACAACGCCTTCGTTCCCTGGGTGCTCTGGTCTATGCTTATGATAAATTTTTGTTCCACCTTTTTGTCCCCTTAAATTTTTCTGAAACTCACAAATTTTCATAGCTCCCTGGTAACTGTGAAAGAACCGCTTAGTCTATTACAGTTCCTTTAAAATCTCCGCCGCCTTTGCCGCAATGCCTTCCGCATTCAGCCCATAATAGTCAAACACTTCCCGGGAGGTTCCCGAAATCACCGGTGCATCCGGCAGCGCCATATTGATCACACGGCGGGGGCAGGCACTGCCCACCACCTGGCTCACCATGGAACCAAGGCCGCCGAAGGGCGCATGCTCCTCCACGCTGATCACGGCCTTCACCTTCCCTGCCGCGTCCACTATCGCTTCCTTATCCAACGGCTTCACACAATACATATCCAGAAGCCCAGCGCTGATCCCCTGCTCCTTCAACAGCGCAACGGCATCCAGGGCCGGACGCACCATCTCCCCGCAGGCCACAAGAAGCACATCCGTCCCTTCAGCCAGCACTGTAGCCTTATCCATCACAAACGGAACATTATCTTCACTGTAAATATCCTCCACCGCATTTCTCCCCACACGCAGATAGGCAGGCCTGGTATCCTGAAGCAACGCCTCAATGAGCTTAGCCGTCTGGAACCGATCGCTTGGCAGATAAACCCGCATGTTTGGGATTGCGGACATAGCTGCAATATCCTGTGCGGAATGATGGCTCATTCCCAGCGCCCCATAGCTGACGCCGCCGCTGATTCCCACCAGAGTCACATTGGTATCCGAATAAGCGCAGTCTATTTTTGCCTGTTCATAGCTTCTTGTGGAAAGGAAGCAGGCAGGAGAAGCCGCAAACGGTTTTTTTCCGCATTTGGCAAGCCCTGCGGAAATGCTCACCAAATCCTGCTCCGCAATACCCACCTCCACGAACTGCTCCGGATATTTGGCGGCAAAAGGCGCCAGGGAAGCGCTTCCCCGGGAATCGCTGCAAAGCACCACAATATCCTTATCCGTTTCCGCCTTTTCCATAAGCACTTCACAGATAGCCTGTCTGTTCGGTATTTTATTCATGATAAAGGGCCTCCCTTCTCTCCTTCAAATCCTTCATAATCTGTGCATATTCCTCTTCCCCGGGCACCTTATGATGCCAGGGCGCCTTATTTTCCATCACTGCGGAACCACAGCCCTTCACCGTATTGGCAATCACCACCGTAGGCCGCCCCTTACAGGCTCTTGCCGCCGCCCATGCGCCGCACAGATCCTCCATACAGTTGCCGTCCACGCTGAGCACGTTCCAGCCAAAGGATGCCCAACGCTCCTCCTGGCTGTCCTGCCCCATCACATCCTCCGTGCTTCCCGAAATCTGCAGACGGTTGCGGTCCACCACCGCGCACAGGTTATCCAGCTTATACTGAGAAGCCGCCATAGCACCTTCCCATACGGACCCTTCCGCCAGCTCGCCGTCTCCCATAACGGTATATACCCGGTAATCCCTGTGATCCATTTTCCCGGCCAGGGCCATCCCCACCGACACCGGAAGCCCATGCCCCAGCGAACCGGAATTCATCTCAATCCCCGGAAGCTTATTGTTCGGATGCCCGATATAAGGCGAGCCGAATCTGGAAAACTTCCGCATCACCTCATCTTTTGGAAAAAAACCCTTCCTGGCCAGCACCGCATAATAAGCCTCCACCGAATGCCCCTTGCTCATAATAAAACGATCCCTGTCAACAGACTCCTGATTCTCAGGACTGATATTCATTTCCTTAAAATAAAGCGACACCAGAATATCCATGACGCTCATATCCCCGCCGATATGTCCGCCCTTTCCCTCCACCACCATATTCACCACATCCTCACGCAGCTCATAGGCCAGTGCCGCCAGTTTTTTCATCTCATCCATACCCATTCTCCTCTTAACCCTTTCATAAAACTCCTGCCTGACAAAAAGCTTCCTTTACTTCCTCCGGATTGTCATCATAAAGATCCGCCTTCACACCCATATACTTGCACGCCTCATACAGCACCGGCACCACATCTGCATGGATACCCACACAATGATGAATATAAGGCCCCTCAACAAGCCTGGCTTCCAGACGCCTCAGGTTCTTAACCTCCACCCACACATAGGTTCCCTTGGTATACGGCCCCTCCACGCCCTTTGCATTTCCAAGAAGCATGGAATATTCCCCATTATCCCCGTCAAAACGCGCCAGCGTCATCTCACCCAGCTTTGCCTGCGCCTCCACCGCGCCCGGATGCTCAAAGGCCAGAGGATAACCGATAACCGGCTTCTCCTGCGCCACGGAAATCGGCCAGGGCCCGCAATGCTGCAACAGCTCTCCGTTCTCATTATCCGGATGCCTCACCGTCCAGTCCGCGAAAAAGCTCCTGTTCTCATCCATTCCCGCAGCCTCCACCAAAACAGCGGTAATCGCCCCATGAATATCCGTCTCACACACCACCGGAATCCCTTCCTCATTCAAAAGAGAATTTGCAGCACAGGGCATAATCCCAATCTCCCCCTGCAGGGCATTCCAGCACTGAATTGCAATGGCATTACACCCATACTTCCCGGCCAGATTCTTCATGGCAACCTTCAGCGCCGCCACATTTGCAAGCTCCTCCGGCTTAATCTTCACACACATATTACTATTACAATACTCCACCACCTTCGCGGCCTCGCATCCCTCTTCCTTCACCCTCTTCATCTCCGCCGTCAGCTCAGGCATGGGAATCGGTGACAGCTGAATATTAAACCGCTCCAACAGCTCCCCCTCATTGCACATCGTGGACCAGAAATCAAACGGCCTGGGAGCAATCTGCAGAATCCTCGTATGCCGGAACACATCCACCACATTACAAACCGCCAGGAAATTCCTCATCCCCCTCTCAAACTCCGGATCCCCCAGCCTGCAATTCGTCATATATGTAAACGGCACCCGGAACCGCCTCAACACCTTCCCCGTAGCAAACAGCCCACACTGACTGTCCCGAAGCCGCACCCCATTCTCATCAGGCCTCTCATCCCGCGGCCCCCACAAAAGCACCGGCAGCCCCATCTCCTTAGCCAGCCTGGCACACACATACTCCGTACCAAAATTACAATGCGGAATAAAAATCCCCCTTACACCTTCCGCCCTGAACTTTTCCTGAATCCTCTCCCGATCCCCCTCATCATAAAAAAGCCCCTCCTCATTCACATCCAAAATATCCACAAACTCCACACCCAGCTCCCGCAGCCTCTCCCTCGTAAGATTTGCATACTTCACCGCATCCGGCGCACTGAAAATACTCCTCCTCGTAGGCAAAAACCCAATTTTAATTTTCTTCATACTCTCTCCCTTCCGCGCACCCGCGCATAAGACGCCATCCAAAGCCTCCAAATTCACCCAAAACCAACCAATAACTCTGCAGTTAAACTTAATTAAATTTGAAATTAATCCATTTAACTTTAACTTAATATTATTGAATATTA
>OAVH01001209.1_pt1 | contig 15031 bp, 10 predicted proteins | sample 1495281 | NCBI WGS metagenome assembly OAVH01 (sample SAMEA2580082, study PRJEB22360) | human gut metagenome | biome: human gut; feature: human-associated habitat; material: faeces | place: Denmark | collected 2008/2010
TCCTTATCCTGGCCGTGCTGTCGGGATACCGGCTGTATGCATCCCTGCGGCCGGTGGCGTCGGGAATTGACGGTCTTTCCTCCGGGCGCAAGGTTCTGGTGCCGGAGCATGGCCTGGTGGGTGATCTGGGGAGAAAGCTCAACCAGGCCGCGCGGATGCTGGAGCAGCAGCGCTGGAATCTGGAAAAAAGGGATACGGCGCGTACGGAATGGATTTCCGGTGTCTCCCATGATATCCGCACGCCGCTGTCCATGGTGATGGGCTATGCGGACAATCTGGAAAATGATGCCGCGCTGCCGGAGGAAGCCAGGAAGCAGGCGGGGATCATAAAGGAACAGAGCCTGAAAATCAAAACCCTGATAGAGGATCTGAACCTGACCTCCAAGCTGGAGTACCAGATGCAGCCGCTGCGCATGGAAAAATATGTACCCGCCGCCCTGCTGCGCTCCGTTGCCGTTTCCTGTCTGAACGGGGGGCTTGAGGAGGGCTATGAACTGGAGGCGGACATCGGAGAGGAGCTGGAAGGGCTTGTACTGGCGGGGGATGTACGTCTTATGACCCGCGCGCTGCAGAATCTGATTGGCAACAGCATACGCCACAATACCGGCTGCCGGATCCTGCTGAGCGGGAGACTTGTGCAGCAGGGGCCGGTTCCTCTATGCCGGATCGGGGTGAAGGATGACGGAAACGGGATTCCCCAGGAAATCCGGGATATATTGGAGGAAAAGCCTGCGATGGGAGGGCCGGGCGCCGCGGAAGGGGGCAAAAGCCTGGCGGGACAGCCCGGAAATCCGTCAGGACGGCCCCATATTATGGGACTGCGTATTGTAAAGCAGATTATAAACGCCCACGGAGGCCGCATGGAATTTTCAGGGGACGGCAGGGAGGTCATACTGCTGCTTCCGGTGACAGGGACTTTGGATACGGAAAAAAAGAAGGAGAAGAAAAAGTGGTGGGAGATTCTCTGGTATGGGGAAAACAGGATAAAAACGTTAGAAAAAAACTAAGCTTTCATGGAAGATCTTTTTTCGCAAATCCGTTATAATGGGGCGGACAGGAGGTGTGAGGGAGGAGCTTTTTTGTCCTTCTCACCAAAAGTATTGGTTATGCTGTCGCAGGCGGCATGTCGGGAAGCGTAAAAAGGAGAAGGTAAATGAAAAAACAAGCGCATGTAATCTCTCATTCCCATTGGGACCGTGAATGGTATCTACCCTATGAAAAGCATCATATGCTGGAAGTTGAATTTATGGATAAGCTGCTGGATACGCTGGAGCGTGATCCGGAATTCAAAAGCTTCCATCTGGACGGACAGACGATTATGCTGGATGACTATCTCCAGGTAAGGCCGGAGCGGAGGGAGCTGGTGGAAAGGCTGGTAAAGGAAAAGCGGCTGTACATAGGCCCCTGGTATATTCTGCAGGACGAATGGCTGACCGGCAGTGAATCCAACCTCCGCAACCTGGAGACGGGGATGCGGGAGGCCAAAGGCTACGGAAATGTGAGCAGGGTGGGATATTTTCCCGATTCTTTCGGAAATATGGGACAGGCGCCGCAGATCCTGCTGGATGCAGGGATCGACTGCGCAGTCTTCGGCAGGGGCGTAAAGCCCACCGGATTCAATAACGAGGTATCAGATGGGGCTGACTTTGCTTCCCGGTATTCGGAAATGTTCTGGGAATCCCCGGACGGCTCCCGCATTCTGGGCGTGCTGTTTGCCAACTGGTACAGTAACGGCATAGAGATTCCCACCGACCCTGGGGAGGCGAAAAAATACTGGGAGAAGAAGCTGGCCGATGCCATGAAATTCGCTTCCACGGATCATCTTCTTTTCATGAACGGCTGCGACCATCAGCCGGTGCAGACAGATCTGACCGACGCGCTGAAAACGGCGGCAAAGCTGTATCCTGATATAGATTTCGTGCATTCTGATTTTACCGGATATATGGAATGCCTGAAGCAGGAACTGAAGGAAGATCTGGCCGTCATCAGGGGAGAGCTGCGCAGCCAGGAAACCGACGGGTGGTACACGCTGGCTAATACGGCATCGTCCCGGATTTATCTGAAACAGATGAACGCCCGGTGCGAGGCCCTGTTTACCAGGGCGGCGGAGCCGCTGGCAGCCATGGCCCACGACAGGGGGATGGAATATCCCCATCATCTGTTTGACTATGGCTGGAAAACCCTGATGCAGAACCATCCCCATGACAGCATCTGCGGCTGCAGCGTGGATGAGGTGCACCGGGAAATGACGGCGCGGTTTGAAAAAGCGGAGCAGGTGGCGCTGCATATTATTGAAGAATGCCTGGCCTGGTTTTCCGCCCATGTGGATACCGGGAAATATGCTGCCGGGGAAGGAGCCGTGCCTTTTCTCGTAATCAATCCCACCGGCTTTTACAAAAGCGAAGTGACACAGCTGAAGCTGATTGTGAAAAAATATCCTTTCCAGGGAAGCTCAGTGGCGGCCTGCCTGGAACAGGCCCGTCAGGAGCAGCTGCCGGAATATCGCATTGTGGACAGTGATGGCAATGAGGTCATGGGAAGCGTAGAGATTCTGCCTTATGCCTTCGGCTATGATCTGCCCAAGGATCGGTTCAGGAATGCTTATTTCGGCCGCAGTGTAAAGGTGACCCTGGAGACGGAACGGCAGGAACCGTTTTACGTAAAAAGCTACTGCCTTGTTCCGGTAACGGAAAAGGCGGCGGAGAAGACAGTAAAGACAGAATCATTGTTTACCTCGGAATATGTGATGGAAAATGAGTGGCTTTCCTGCCGGATCAATGAAAACGGGACGGTGGATATCACACATAAGCCCAGCGGCCGGATTTACCGGGAAGCGGTAATGCTGGAGGATACCAGGGATATCGGAAACGAATATATTTATTTTAAGCCTGTGGGAGAAGCGCCGATTCTCAGCAGAGATGCCAGAGCGGCGCTTGCCCGGACGGAGGATAAGCCCTACCGTGCCGCAGTACAGGCCCGGGTGACCATGGAAATCCCCGTTTCCGCCGATGACCGGCTGCAGCAGGAAATCCACGACCTGGTGGAATTCAGGCACAGGAAGGCCGGAAGCAGCACACAGACGCTTCCTATGACCATCACGGTTACCTATATTCTGGAAAGGGCCGGGAAGGGACTGAAGGTGGAAGTGGATTTCGACAATCAGGCGTTGGATCACAGGCTGCGCGTACTTGTCGGGACGGGACTGGATACGCCCTGGCACTACGCGGATTCCATCTTTGAGGTGGCAAAACGGAGCAACAGCGTGTCCGGGAACTGGGAAAATCCCTGTAACGCCCAGCATCAGCAGCTGTTTGTCAATGTCCATGAGGATCAGGCCGGCATGACGGTAGCCAATCATGGGCTGAATGAATATGAAATCCTGCCAGAGGATAATACCATAGCGCTTACGCTGCACAGAGGCGTGCGTGAGATGGGGGACTGGGGAGAATTCCTTACGCCGCAGGCGCAGTGCCTGGGGAAACAGCACAAGGAATTCGCACTGTACCCTCATGGGGCAGGAGAGGATCTTATGCGTTCCTATGAAGAGGCTTATGCCTATTCCTCATCGCTGTGGGGTGTGAAATCGGAAATGCAGGATGGAAATATACCGGACGGCTTTACCTTCCTTAAATACAGCACGGATACGCTGCTGTGGACGGCGCTGAAGGTGCAGGAGGAGACGGGTGACGTTATCTTCCGTGGGTTCAACGCTTCGGAAACGGAAGGGGAACTGGCTTTGGAGACGGACCGGCGGATTTACCGCTCCAATGTGCTGGGGGAAAAGAAGGAATATCTGGAGCCGGGAAAGCTTTCTGTCAGAGGGTGTGGGATTTTTACGGCCGGCCTGGAAAAGAAGGACGGCAGATCAAATACCCCGCTGTAAGCAACGGGGCATTTGGTCTACGCTCCGCTTCGGCCGGTGCAAAACATGTGCCACTGGCACATAGCACCCCTTGCGGCAGTCGCCAAATAGCCATGCAAGCATGGCTGCCTGGCCCGTTGCCCGCGGGAATAAACAAGCGTAAAAGGGACAGCCGGCGGCTGTCCCTTTTACGCTGCGGAAGCAAAAAAAGAGGCATCTGCTTACGTTGCAGATGCCTCTTGATTTAACGTTATCTCAGATTACTGGGGAATAACATTGACAGCGCGAACCTTCTTGCTGTCTCTGGGATCAGCTTCCGTATCAAAAGTTACGGACTGGCCTTCCTGTAATGTCTTGAATCCATCAGTCTGAATAGAAGAGTAATGTACGAATACATCTTCTCCGTTGTCTGCGTTGGTGATGAAACCATAGCCTTTTTCTGCGTTAAACCATTTAACTGTACCGTTGCTCATTAGTGGTACCTCCTCTTAAAAAATTTTACATATTCGGGGCGAAATACAAAAAAATCACATATTTTTGTAAATCATCGAACGTGCCAAAGATTTACAAAAATATGTGAAATCATTGAATCGTTTGGAATACAGCATCATAGTACCCTTCTTTTGCAAAACTGTCAAGAGGTTTTTTGAAATTTTCAGTAAAAAAAGTGGCAATGCGTGGACGAATATTTCTTTTTACGACTTATGTGTTTTATGCGTCTGAGAATGGCATGTGGGAGAAGAAAAAATGGAGGAAAAAACAGGGAAACAGGGCATTGACAAAATGACTACAGAATGTAATAATATAATTAACTACAAGACATAGTTAAACAGCTGACAGGGATGTCTGTCTGGTTTACATCTTTAGGAAAGAAGAAGGAGAAATATTTTGGGAAGCATTCAGTTAATGTCGGACGCAGAAAAAGAAATTATGAAGCTGATATGGGATAACGGCGGGAGTATTTTTATTTCGGAGCTGCTTGAGAAGGTGGAAGAAAGCGGACGAGGATGGAAACGGACAACGGTCAGGACATTTCTTACCCGTCTGATGGAAAAGGGGCTGCTTACGGCAGTGCGCCGGGGAAAGAACTGCGAATACCGTGCCGCGGTGACGGAGGAGGAATATCTGTCCGGGCAGGCAAGGAATTTTGTGGATGAAGTATTCGGCGGAAACGTGAAAAATCTGCTGGCCTCGCTCCTGGGACAGGAAAAAATGGGAGCGGATGACGTGAAAGAGCTGCAGGCGTTCTGGGAAAAATGCAGGGAGGATGTGAAATGAGAACATTTCTGCCGGAAATACTGGCGGCGTCCATATCCGGTTCCGTGATGGCGCTGGTTCTTCTTGGGATACGCCGGATTTTCCGCAAAAACATCAGCAGGACATGGTGCTATTATATCTGGCTTATTGTGCTTATACGGCTGCTGATTCCCTATTCGCCCATACCGGGGCTGACGGGGCAGCTGGCAGCTTCCGTAAAACAGGGCGTATCCGTGTGGTACGAAGCGCGTGTGCAGGGGACTGCTGCGGCGGATACAGGGCAGGCGTATTCTGGAGACGATACGGAAGCAATGGATGTTAAAGGAACGGATACTAAAGGAACGGATGCTAAAGGAACGGATACTGCTGCTGCGGCATCAGAAGCAGAAGGCCTTTCTGATACGGCAGCTGTCGGATCATCCGGCAACGCGGGAGGAATGGGCCAGGGGATAAGGGCATATATCCCGCTATTTCTTTTTATGGTTTGGCTTGTGCCTGCGATGTGCCTGCTGCTGTACCGGATATTCCATTTCAACCGGTTCCTGAATGGGATAAAAACGAGCAGGCGCGTGCTGGAAGATCCTGATATTCTGGGGATTTACGGAAAATTGTGTGAAGAACTGGGGATCCGCAAAGCGGCGCCTGTATTTATCTGCGGAAGCATTTCTTCTTCCGGGGACAGGCTTTATTCCCCTATGCTGACCGGGTTTTTCCGGCCGTTTCTTGTTTTGCCGGAGGGCCTGCCCGGCAAATGGCGGGAAGCGGGAACGCAGCAGGCGTCCCTTCGGGCGGAATATGTACTGCGCCATGAGCTGGTCCATCTGAAAAGGGGAGATCTGTATTATAAATGGCTGGTACAGGCGGCGGCCGCAATGCACTGGTTTAATCCGTTCCTGCTTAAATGTCCGGGAAAGATAAGCGAGGACTGTGAGTTATCCTGTGATGAAGCGGTAATCCGCAGGCTGCCGCTTTCCGGCCGCGTTGCTTATGGGGATACGTTGGTTGCGGCCCTGACGGATTTGAATATGCCTCCTGAGTGGGGGCCTGCCGTCGGCCTGTGTGAAAATGCGGAATTGATGAAAGAGAGGTTATACGCTATTATGAAATATCAAAAACAGACCCTGGGCGGGAAAATAACAGCAATCGTTTTGTCGGCTGTCCTGGTGCTGACCGGCTTTGTCTGCGGCGGTTTTACCTCTGCCGCGGCGGGGAGCGTTACACGTGCCGGGGAGACGGTTCCCTTTGTGGGAGAGGGAACAATATCGGGCTCTCCCTGGAAGGGAGGTTTAACCTCCTCCAGTTATTTCAATAACGGATATTATATTCAGCTGATATGGAATTATCCCTCCGGGAGTGCCTATAGGATAAAAGAAGTAACTGCGGGAGATACGTTTTTTCCGGTCGCCTTTTCAGAACTGACGGAACCGCTTTCTGGGGATACGGCTTTTATGGAAGCGCTGCGGCTTTGTCTGCAGGAGCAGAAGCAGCGGGAGGTTGATACAGGAGGAACTGGATTCTGGAAAGAGAATAATCGGATGGAAAGGCCATTGGTTTATTATATGGAAGGCCCTTATACACAGACACCGGATGAACTGGCGGTAAAAGCCTATTCCGCAAAAGACGATCTGGGGCTGTATGCCACGGTCCTGTCCAAGGTATCGCCGGAAATAACGGATGAACTGGCGGAAAGGGCATATGAAGAGGCGGATACGGCGAGATTTTCCATTACATCCGAATACATATCCGAGGAAAGCAGAGGAAGGTTGGCTGAAAGAGCCTATGAAGATGACCGGATAGGTATGTTTTCCATATTGTCGGAGGATCTGACGGAGGCGCAGAGAGCCGGAATGATGGAGCGTGCGGACAGGGACGGCAGGTTCAGTGAGTACTATATTCTTAAAAACAGCGGGGAAGGATGATTTTTTTTACACCTGTACAGAAAGAAAACGGAAATCTATAATAAAGGCATCCTGATTCATTTAATATAAAAGAGGCCGGATATCCGGCCGGAAGGAAAGGTATGGGAGGAAGATGGAAAATACTTTTTTAAGGGATGCCCAGGGGAAGCCATTTATGCCAATTGGCCTTCAGGCGCACAATTCGTCCACAGGGACAGCCTTGATTAAAAAGGCGGTACGTGCGGTGAAGCTGTATGGAGGAAACTGTCTGGAAACGCCGGTTTACTGGTACCGGATTGAGCCGGAAATGGATTGCTACGATTTCAGTATGGTGAAGGACGTGATTGAGGAAGCAAGGGAAGCGGGACTGCATTTGATTTTGCTCTGGTTCGGAACGAGTAAAAACGGACATCCCAATTACGTGCCGGAATACATAAAGCTGCAACCGGATATTTACCGGCTGGGCCCGGGGGCCCACGGGGGGGCGGGCTCCAATCAGGGCGCCGGTGCCTTCGCTGTCCGTACACTGCCGGGAAACGCTGGAACGGGATAAAAAAGCCTTTGGAAGGTTCATGGAATTTCTGAAGGAAGCGGACGGGGAAAGCAGAACCGTGCTTGCCGTCCAGATTGAAAATGAAATGGGCTATGCGAATACGGATATGGACTATTCCGCGGAGGCGCGCAGGGACTATGAGAAGCCTGTGCCGGGGGCGCTTGCCGGTGTGGAGCTTCCTGACAGCGGAAGGGAACTGATTGGAGAGGGAAAAGAAGCTTCCGCCTGGAAAAGACAGTTCGGCAGGCATGCGCACGAGGCCTTCAGCGCATGGTATCATGCCCGGTACATTGATGAAGTGGCGTCAGCGGGAAAGGCGGCGTATGCGCTTCCCTGTTTTACGAATGTTATGGTGGGAGAGCAGGGCTATGAGGAGCCGGGATTGTGCTATAACGCCGGAGCCGCTGTGGGAAGAGTGCTGGATATCTGGAAGGCCGGCGCGCCGCATCTGGATTTCATCGGCCCGGATATTTATAACCAGAACCGGAGGGAATACACCAGAATCTGCAGAGCCTATGCCAGAGAGGACAATCCGCTGTTTATACCGGAGTCCCCTATCCGCGGGGCGGCAAATGCCATGAATGCCCTGCTTGCGGCGGCGGATTACGGCGCCACGGGGATTTGCTGCTTCGGGGCGGAAAGCGCTTTGGATGAAGAGGGCAATTTGCTGGAGGAATGCCGGGATATGGCTCTGACCATGCGGATCCTGTCAGCCATGTCACCGCTCCTGATCCGTTACAGGAATACCGGCTGTGTCTATGCCTTTGCGGAGGATGAGTTTGAAACCAGCCATTACCTGAAGCTGCCGGAATATCATGTGACGGCAAAATACCTGCGCAGCGCCGCCATGTATACGGGATATACCACGGACACGCATTCGGAGGCGGGAAAGAAGAAGCTTCAGGTGAGGGGAAGGGCGCTTCTGGTGCAGACCGGGCCGAATGAATTTTATCTGTGCGGCGCCGGCGTGGGGCTGGACTTTTACAGAAGGCCTGATCCGGCGGATGAGAGCTGCTACAGCCACCTGCATTCCAGGCAGTCGGGGCAGCTGAATTTCCTGTCTGTTGAGGAAGGGCATTTTGAAAACGGGGAATGGGTGACGGAGTTGGTAAGGAACGGCGATGAAACGAATTTTTCCCATTATGTGCTGGATGGACAGCTTATCCGCATCCGGCTTAATCCCAATACGGGGATGTCCGCAGAATAAAGCTTTATTCCCGCGGGGGTTTGATTTAAACATATTTGACTCAGTATGCCGCAGTTAAAAAACTGCGGCATTTTTATTATGTGTATTTTTTTATATTTATTTTATTGTGTTGACATAGTGTGCGATACACAGTATAATGTATAAAACGATATAGTACTGAATATAACCGCGATAATAAGGAACGGTGACAGGAGAATGATAAGGAGGAGCCATGGGAAAAGAAGAGGTACTGTCCGGCCTGCTGATGGAGCTGCGCCGGGGAACGATTGTACTGAGCGTGCTCAGCCAGCTGACGGAACCGAAATATGGTTACAGCCTGGTGACCCAGCTGACGGAATACGGCCTGCCGGTGGAGACGAATACGCTCTATCCCTTACTCCGCCGTCTGGAGGGACAGGGACTTTTGACCAGTGAATGGAATACGGAAGAGAGCAAGCCCAGGAAATACTACTGTATTACCCCGGAAGGTAAGGAAATCTATGAGAAGCTGAAAAAGCAGTGGCAGCAGACGGCGGCCAGCATGGAACGGATTCTTTCCGCGGATGGCAAAGCGCTTCCGGGGAAGGAAGATGGAATGACGGAACAGTTATAATAAGAAAAGGAGAGGCAAGATGAGTGTACAGGAATTAAAGGAACGTTATGTATATGCGGTTTCCAGACTGCTTCCTCATAAAATGCGGGGAGATATCAGCAGAGAACTGGATACGTTAATTGAAGATATGCTGGAAGAGCGGTGCCAGGACCGTCCTGCGGAGGAAAAGGATCTTCGCATTATTCTGGCAGAGCTGGGAAGCCCGTCCGAAATGGCGAACCATTACAGCCCCGATAAGGATAAGTGCCTGATCGGTCCGCCTTACTTCGGCGCTTATAAAGCAATGATGCGGATCGTGTTCTGGGCAGTGGCCGGCGGTATGCTGATTGCCGGGGGAATCACCATGGTGATGGATAACTGGCAGGTAACGAAGGCAGGGTATGAATATTTTCTGGATATAGCGGGATGGCTGGGCAGCACTTTTATGGGGCTGATGCTGGCATTTGCCTTTGTCACGCTGCTTTTTGCTTTTTTCCAGAGGAAGGGGATCAATATGGAGGATATCAGCGGGAACTGGGATGCGCTGCCGCCCGTACCGGTAAAGCAGGAGCGCATCAGCAAGGGAGAAGCCATTGCCGGTATCTGCCTGTCCGTGGCGTTCCTGATTATTTTTCTGGTAGTGCCGCAGATCATCTGTGTGATTTATAAGGACGGAGGTCAGCACATATACGTACCGATTCTGAATACGCAGGCGGTGAGGAGCAAATGGTTCCTGCTGGTCGGCATGGTTATCTTTGGCGTGGGCAGGGATCTTTACGGGTATTTTGAAGGCAGATACACCAAACGGCTGGCAGTGGTTACGGGAGCTGCGGATCTTCTGAGCTTTCTCTGCCTGTTCCTGTTCCTGAAGACGCCGGGGCTTGTAAATCCTCAGGTGCTGCCGGCTGTTAACAGTGTTTTTAAAGCGGATGAGAGATGGATTGGCGAATTCATTTCCGGGTTCCCTGATGTATTCATCTGGGTGATGATTGTTATTTTGCTGCTGGATTTTGGCACTACGCTTTATAAGGCTTTGAAATATGACAAATAAGCGGATATGTGACAGGCCGATGAATTTAAATTCATCGGCCTGTTCGCCTATTCCGTGAATAAGGATAGTAAGGTTTCCTCTGAAACAGTGGGGATTTCCAGGGGAGAGGAATGTACGTCCTGAACGGATTTCATGCCGCTTTTCTCAAGCCGGGCCGTCAGGCTTTCCAGCAGCCATTTGGCGGGGAGCGAATCCGTAAGAGCCGTCAAATCGGCGGTACACGTGATTATGTGGCAGTTGTTGCAGTAAACCTCATAAACCAGTCCGAGACGGTGATTGCGTTCGAAATTATCAATGGTCTGCACAATGGGAACAATATCTGTCCGGTCAAGGATGGTTGAGCGTGAATTCATTACAATATCCCACCATTGGGGCGTGGAATAACGGGTACATGGGAAATCTGCCAAAGCGGGATGGTCTTCCCGTATGAAAAGTCCCAGGGTCCCCACAGGAACGGGTTTGCCCATGCTTTCCGATATTTTGCGGAACATGGGATAGCACCAGAAATCGGTGCAGTATGTCCCTTCTATGGAATGTGCATTTGCCTGAAAGGATGGAAGAAACAGGACTTTCTTTATGGAAGCGGCGTTTTCCTCCGTCTGCTGAAGTATTTTTTTCAGGGCAGCCTTATCCCGTATGATGTGGATATCTTCGGGAATGGCAGGCACCTCGGCGGGATAGACCCAAAAAGTATATTCATTGGATATATTCAAAGACGGCGTACCGGTGCCTGCGTACTCCAGCTGAAGCTTCAGCGCTACACGGCAGGGTGCTTTGGTTTCGGGCATAGGAAGAATCGCTTCCGCCAGTGTAGAAAGCCCCCGGGGGATTTCAGCTGCCGGAACGGTTTCTTTGTAAAATATTCTGTCTCCGCAAGAGGAACCATCGCTTTTGGACGAAAGAGAAAAGGTCAGTTCCGCCTGCTCAAGCGGGGCCGGGCCATAATTGGAAACCAGGAATTTGCAGGGAACCAGGCTTTTACTTTGTACCGTGTAATCCTGGAAGGATGCCATTATGACTGTGGGAGCGCAAAACTGGTTCCAGCATTCCCGGCGTATGATTCCCTTATTTTCCATAAATGCATTTAAGATACCCACCAGCGCAGTGCCCTGCCCGGAAAAATCCTGCAGATCCAGAAGCTGGTAACCGGCAAGGAGCCTGCTCCTGAGGGCGCATTCCAGTTCTTCTTTATAGCATGCGGCGGCCAGCCGGCCGGAGGAGTAAAAATAATCGGCGGCAAAGTCTGCAAGCCCCGCAGCCTCAAGGCGCTTCCTGAATATACGCAGATTTTCCGGCTGTAATACGCCGGTATACCGATCTATTTCCGAAAAATCAGGAAAGGTTTCATATTGGCCTATTTCATGGGAAATGACCGGGATATCAGGAATTAGTTCTTCGGTTTCGCCCAGACAGACCTCTTTGACGCCTGTTCCGTATTGTATCTGACGGGTGGCATTTTCCGAGGGCGTTGTCTGTGCGGAAGCACAATCCGGGCAGATAACCGGATCATAGGAGCCGGCAGTGGAAGGCCTTTGGGTCTGAATGTGCCCTAATGGCGCATCACACATGGCGTACGAGCCTCGTATGAGCCGGTCTCTGCCGAACCGTACGCCGGAGAAAAAATCATCCTCCGGCAGGATGCAGGGCGTAAACTGAAAATTATTGCTGCCCTGTACATAAAGGTGTCTTTTATCATGGGCTTTATAGGCCTTTAAAATATCATTCAGCACCTCTTTGCTTCCCCACAGCTCATTTCCCAGAGAAAACATGACAAAGGAAGGATGGTTTCCAAAGGTATCCAGGATGCGGAAGCCTTCGGTGATTAAATATTGCTGAAGCTCTTCGTTATGCCCTTCCTGTGAAGGAGAGGTAACGGTTCCCCAGAAGGGCAGCTCGGGTTCCAGGTAGATACCCAGCTGATCCGCAGCCTGGAAGGCTGCCTCGGGAGGGCAGCAGGTGTGGAATCGGTAGTGGTTGATTCCGTAATCTTTTGCCGTCCCCATAACCTTCAGCCATTCTTCGGTATTCATCGGGGCGTAGCCTGTGAGCGGAAAAATCATGCCGTCATGCTTGCCGCGCAGAAAAACAGGATCGCCGTTTACCAGGAAATGATGCTTCCCCGCCTCGAAATCACGGATGCCAAAGGATTGGGAGCATTCATCCGCTGCCGTACCGCCGGAATAGAGAACCGCTTTCAGCTGATACAGGACAGGATTGTATTCGCTCCAGGGAAGCAGTTTATTTTCCAGAGGGATACGGCATTCGAAACCACTGTTCTCTGTCTGGTGAAATGTGCGTATTATTATATTTTCCCCGGCATCCTGGATCAGCAGCTCCAGTTTTCCGGCGCAAGGAGTGATCCGGCCCCGGACAGTTAAGCTTTGTCCGGAAAAGGAAGGATACAGGCGCAGGGAAAGAATACGTTCCCGGGGAAGGGGACGCAGCTCCAGAGTCCCCAAAAGCCCGTTCCAGTTCGTCTGGGTATCAGGGGAAGTCATATGGCCGCCGTTTGTAGGGTAACCGGTATTTTTGACGAGAATGACAAGCTGGTTTTCTCCGGATTTGATCCAGGGAGTGACAGGATAGCAATGGGGTGTGCATAGGCTGTCAAAGCTGCCTGCCTCCACCCCATTGATATAAAGCTGTGTCATCCTGGTTCGTTCCAAATACAGTTCCCAGTCATAATCTTTGCAGTTGTTCGGTAAGAACACCGTTTTTCTGTACCAGGCAAATCCTTCAAAGGCATAAGGATCCGTCAGATGGTCTGTGGATGTCAAATCGCGGCGAGGGGTTAATTTTGCTTCTGAAATTGTGGTGGGAAGCTGTATTTGCTTTGGGAAAGGAGTTTCGCTTTTATAAAAGTGTTCCTTTATCCCCTGTTGTTCTTCATCCAAAAGAAGCTCCCAGCTGCCGTGAAGATTTATTTTATCCATTCGTTACCTCCCTTGTAACAAAATTGTGATAGGATATACCAGAAAAATCATTCCCGTCATCTGCGCGCTAGCCTTTTACGGCGCCTATCATAACCCCTTTTACGAAATATTTCTGGAGAAAAGGGTATACGCAAAGGATAGGAAGCGTTGCTATTACAATGACGGCATATTTGATTGTTTCTGCATAGGTATCGATGCTGTCCATGCTTGCAGCCCCCTGATTGAGCATATCATTATTTGCAATCAGGATGGCACGTAAAATATTCTGAATGGGAAGAAGCTCATTATCTGTGATGTATAAAGAGGCGTTAAACCAGCTGTTCCAGTGGCCCACACCGTAATAAAGGGCCAAGACGGCCAGAGTAGGCTTAATCAGCGGCGTTATGATTTTAAAAAGTACAGTATAATCATTGGCGCCGTCTATATAAGCGGACTCAATCAGGCTGTCAGGTACGGATTCCACCGCTGTCCGGCAGATAATAGCATTGTATATGCTCAATGCGCCCGGAATGATCAGCGCCCACAGATTGTTGTAAAGCCCTAATGATTTTTGATTTAAATAAGCAGGTATCAGCCCTCCGCTGAAAAACATGGTGAAAACCAAAAAAGCCACCACATATTTTTTTAATAATACATCCTTTGCAGCCATAAAATAACCGCACAGAAGTGTCATAACCAGATTCAAAGGAAGAGAGCACAGCAGTATAAAAAGAATATTCCTGAATCCGCTCAGGATTAAAGGATGCTGAAAGGCTTTAACGTAGGCGCCTATGGTAAAGCCCTCAGGCCAAAGCAGTCTTCCGGGATTTTGTGTTACAGCTGCAGATGAGCTTAAGGAAGCGCATGCCACGTACCAGATAGGGTAAAAGGTTACCACAATCAGGCCAAGCATGACTGCCGTATTAATTATATCAAAAGTGAGGTCTGCTGCCGAGCGTTTTTTCCGTAAAGATAAAATTCTTTTATTCGTTCTCATGTTAGCCTCCTGCTAAAATAACCCTGAATTATTCATTTTCTTACTGATTGCATTTGTAAGAAGAAGGAAAATAATGTTAACGACGGAATTAAACAGGCCTATGGCCGTGCTGTAGCTGAAATTAGCATCGAGGATACCGATACGGTAGACATAGGTGGAAATTACGTCTGCAACCTCATATGTGGTCGGACTGTACAGTAGCAGAATTTTTTCAAATCCCACATTCAATATATTTCCCATTTTCAGTATGAATAAGATAGTAATAGTCGGCATGAGACCGGGCAGAGTCACGCTGATAATCTGACGTATGCGTCCTGCGCCGTCCACTCGGGCAGCTTCGTACTGTTCCTGATCAATACCGGCCAGCGCCGCCAGATAAATGATAGAGTCCCAGCCAATGTTCTGCCAGATGTTGGATATTATGTAGATGGGATAGAACCAGTTTTTACTGGCAAGCAGATTAACCCGCTCCCCGCCCAGGGCGACAACCAAATCCGTAATAATGCCGTCTGACTGACAAAAGGTTTTTATCAGCCCACAGATAATAACCATGGATATAAAATAAGGCATGTAGGAAATCGTCTGTACTGCCCGTTTGAATTTGGTGTTCCTGATTTCGTTAATAAGGAGAGCCAGCAGGATTGGAGCCGGAAAGCCGAATAAAATGCTTAATGCGCTGATTGAAAATGTGTTTTTTAAAATCCGCCAGAAATTATAATCATT
>OAVH01001228.1_pt1 | contig 14852 bp, 13 predicted proteins | sample 1495281 | NCBI WGS metagenome assembly OAVH01 (sample SAMEA2580082, study PRJEB22360) | human gut metagenome | biome: human gut; feature: human-associated habitat; material: faeces | place: Denmark | collected 2008/2010
TGGTGCTCGCCACCCGTTCCGGCAAGGTCAAGAAGACCCCGCTGGCCGAGTACGATTCCCCGCGCCAGGGCGGCCTGATCGCCGTGCGCCTCATGGCCGACGAGAACGGCGAGAACGCCGACGAGCTCATCGGCGCCGCGCTGTGCAACGCCGAGGACGACATCATCCTGGTCTCCAAACTCGGCATGAGCCTCAAGTTCCAGGCCGACGACGAGCAGCTGCGCCCGATGGGCCGCCAGACCGCCGGCGTGCAGGGCATGAAGTTCCGTAACGACGACAGCCTGCTGGCCATGGATGTGGTCCCTGGCGACTCCGACAAGGACCTGTTCGTGGTCACCAACGAGGGCTTCGCCAAGCGCACCGCCATCAGCGAATACCGTCTGCAGGGCCGCAATGGCCTGGGTATCAAGGCCGTGCAACTGGTCGAGGGCCGTGGTGCTCTGGTCGGCGCGCTCGTGGTGTCCGAAGACGATCAGGTTATGGCCATCATGAAGTCCGGCAAGGTGATTCGCTCCAACGTGGACGAAGTCAAGCGCACCGGGCGCAACACCCAGGGCGTGACCTTTGCCAAGCCCGACAAGGGCGACACGATTCTCTCCATCGCCCGTAACGAGGAGAAGGACGAGCCCGAGGATGGCGGCGATGCCGCGGCGAACGGCACCGCCGAGACCGCACAATCCGGCGAGAATGTGAACAACGCGGACGAGGCGTGAGCAGCGTCCTGAAAAGCTGGTAGCCTCGCATACAGCAGAGGCTACCGCCAAGCCTGTTAAGGAGAAACGATGAGCGAGAATCTCGAAGACAACGAGCCCCGGATCATACCGCCGGCAGTCGGCAATACGCAGAACGAGCATGTCGAGCCGCTGATCGGTACTGAGCACGCTCCCCGCGTGGCACGCTCCGTGTCCAGCGATCCGGAAGAATCCGCGTTGCCTTCTTCAGGTGCCGCCACTCCCGTGCGTCCGGCACCTCGCCGTAGCGCCCCCAGGGCTCGCCGCATGAGCTTGTCGCTGACCCGCGTGGATGCTTGGTCCGTGGCCAAGGTGACGTTCATGCTGTCCATCGCCGTGGCGATTATTCAGGTCGTTGCCTCCGCGATCGTATGGGTGCTGCTTGATGTGGTCGGTGTATTCAGCCAGATTACGCAGATTGTGTCTTCCACCGGTCTTGATGCAGGCGGTTTCGATCTCAAGAACGTGTTGTCCCTTACCACCGTGGTCTCCGGCGTCACCATCTTCTCGATTGTCGAAGTGGTGATCTTCACTCTGCTGGCCACCATTGCGGCACTGATCTACAACGTGGTCAGCTCTCTGGTCGGCGGTGTGCACGTTACGCTCGGCGACGACTGATATAGCTATACTGACGGAACTCTCCTCAGTGAACCGCACCCCGGTTGTTGGACTGAAGTAATTCAGATTCGATGATCGGAGGTGCGGTTTCTTATGTGTGGGGATCGCAGGCGTCGTTGCTGGGCCGAGACTTGGGACTCCGGCGACGCTGGGGGTGGCAGGCGTCGGTGTTGGGACAGATTTTGTATCTCTGACGACGCTGTGGAGGGCTTACCGTCGTCAGCGGTACAGATCTTGGAGTTCTGCCGACGCTGAGGGTGCGTTCTGTGTCGTATGCGTCCAATTCTTGGCCCTCTGCCGACGCTGGGCACAGCAAGCGTCGTTGCTGGGCCAAGTTTTGGACTGCCGCCGACGCAGAGAATGCACACAGCGGTGTTGGTCTGCCAGCGTGTGGCAGCTTGGCGCCGTTGAGGAAGGTCTATGTGGTGTGGTTCCGCCAAAGGACTGGCAGGTTGGCGCTACTGAGGGGACTTTATGGGCTCTTCCGGTTTTGGCGTGTAGGGGCCGTGCGGTTTCATTCACTTTTTCAATCACACACCGAATCAAACCGCACGGCCCCTACGCACCAAAATGCGAAGAGCCGGTTTCGCTAACTAGTGCCTATATGCCTGCAATCAGGCTGATTTGTGCTGTCAGGCTGGCTGGCGTCAGCGGTTGATCTGCCGATGTTGCTGCTCGTCAGTCTGGACTGTTGGGCTTTCGTTTTGACAGCGGAAGGAAGATCCTCCTCGCGGTAGGGCAACAATTATCAGTATTATAATTAAGGTAATCGTGATTACATTAACCATGATACTCTTATTATTGGGCAGTAGGCGGATCGGAGGGCTGCAATGTTTGTCGCACGAGAGCACGAGTTACAAGTGCTGGAAAAGCTGTTTACCAGCGATTCGTTCGAAATGGTGGTGCTGTACGGTAGACGGCGTGTAGGGAAAACGGCGTTGATCGACGAATTTGTCAAAGATAAACGCGTGCTGTACTTCACGGCCATACAGCAAAGCGCCAAGATGAATCTTGAAGATTTCTCAAGAGCGGCATTGTCGTTCTTTGGTATGCCGGATTCCACCCCGTCGTTTGGCGGGTGGTCTGATGCGTTATCGTTTGTTGCTGAACGTGCTGCACAGACTGACGAACGTATGGTGTTCGTATTCGATGAGTTCCCTTATGCAGCTGCCGCCGAGCCAGCATTACCCTCCATGTTGCAGATAGCAATTGACCATGGATTCCTCGCCACAAAAGTGACGATGATTCTATCCGGTAGTAACGAGGGATTCATGGAAAACGACGTATTGGGGCGTAAAAGCCCGCTATACGGGCGTCGTACAGCACAGATTCGACTCCTGCCATTCGACTATGCGGATGCGGCAAAATTTCTAACGAACACATCTCCGCAAGAACTGGTCCAATACTATGCGACTTTCGGCGGTACGCCATATTATCTGGCCCGTATACAGGAAGCCGATGGCTTTGAATCCAATGTGCTGCGCTTGATGTTCGACAACTTGGGCGTACTGCGTGAGGAACCTATGATGCTGTTGCGTCAGGAGCTTCGTGAACCGGCATCGTATTATTCGATATTGCAATCTATTGCGGGTGGTAATTCCTCGCCAAAGCTTATCGCTGAACATGCGGGTGTCGGATCTGATTCGATTGGAGCATATCTGAAAACGCTGGTCGATTTGCGCTTAATTGAGCGAAAAGTGCCGTTTGGTGAAGATCCGAGTAAATCGCGCAAGGGAATGTATGTGGTGAGCGATCCCTTCTTTGCATATTGGTTCCGCTTTGTGGGGCGCAACATGAGCATTTTGGATGGTAATATCAGCGAGGAGGTTACGAGCAGACTCGCTTTTGGACCAGCGTTTGATACCTATGTTGGTCAACAATTTGAGACGATTTGCCTGCAATGGCTTATTCGAAACAACGCTATGGGCAACCTCCCCTTTGTTGCCACTCAGTTCGGCAAATGGTGGGGCAATGATCCGATTGCTCACGAGCAAACCGATATCGATGTGATTGCTGCGGATTCGCTCGATAAAACGATTCTGTTCGGTGAATGCAAATGGCGTAATTCATTCAACGAAACGGAGGCTATTGAAAAGCTCCATCAGCGTGCTGGCTTAGTCCGCGGCTATCAGGCAGGTAATGCGTGGCTTATGCTGTTCACCAAGAATCCGGTGAGTGAGTCCACGCGAACCCGCTACATGGATGATGAACGAATGGTGTTCGTTTCCGCGGAAGAGTTATACACTGCGTGATGCATTACTGGGTGATTGTGACGCGGTATCTAGAGTCCTGCCGACAACCACGTGGCAATTACGCCGAATCACGCACCACCAAATCGGTGTTCAGGTGCATCACGCGCGGTGAAGAGACTCCGTTGATGGCTTTGATGACCACGTCGGCCATGGTCCAGCGCGCTGATCCATGTGCTGATCGACGGTGGTGAGTTCCGGGGTTATGGAGGTGGAAGCTAAGTTGTTATCGGGCTTACGTATTTGGGGATAGCACTTGTTGCTCGTTGTACATATAGCAATGCCCTTGCCTCCTCACGGGAAGCAAGGGCATTACGCTACTGCTTAGTACTGCTCAGTGGCAAGCGTCACAGCACGCCCTGGGCAACCATGGCGTTGGCGACCTTGACGAAGCCTGCGGCGTTGGCACCGAGCATCAGGTCACCCTCGTGACCGTATTCCTTGGCGGCGGCCAGGGAGTTGGCGACGATTTCTTCCATGATGGACTTGAGCTTGGCGTCGACCTCTTCGAAGGTCCAAGACAGGCGGTAGCTGTTCTGGCTCATCTCCAGGCCGGAGACGGCCACGCCACCGGCGTTGGCAGCCTTGGCCGGGCCGTACAGCAGGCCGGCGTTCTTGTAGACCTCAATGGCCTCCGGAGTGGACGGCATGTTGGCGCCTTCGCACACCACCTTGCAGCCGTTGGCAACAAGAGCCTTGGCGGACTCCTCGTTGATCTCGTTCTGGGTGGCGCACGGCAAGGCGATGTCGCACTTGACGGTCCACACGCCGGAGCAACCCTCGTGGTACTCAGCGGACGGCACACGCTCGGCGTACTCCTTGATACGACCGCGCTCGACTTCCTTGATTTGCTTGACCACAGCAACGTCGATGCCGTTCGGATCGTAGACGTAGCCGTTGGAATCGGACACGGTCACGACCTTGGCGCCCAGCTCCTCGGCCTTCTGCGCGGCGTAGATAGCCACGTTGCCGGAGCCGGAGATCACGACGGTCTTGCCCTTGAAGGAGTCGTTCCTCAGCACGCGCAGGGCTTCGGCGGTGTAGTAGCAGACGCCGTAGCCGGTGGCCTCAGTACGGGCCAGGGAGCCACCGAATTCCAGACCCTTACCGGTCAGGACGCCGGAGTACTCGTCGCGGATGCGCTTGTACTGGCCGAACAGGTAGCCGATCTCACGACCACCGACGTTGATGTCGCCGGCGGGAACGTCGGTGAACTGGCCGATGTGGCGGCTCAGCTCAGTCATGAAGGCCTGGCAGAAGCGCATGACCTCAGCGTCGGACTTGCCCTTCGGGTTGAAGTCGGAACCGCCCTTGCCGCCGCCCATCGGCAGCGTGGTCAGGGAGTTCTTGAGAATCTGCTCGAAGCCAAGGAACTTGACGACGGACTCGGTCACGGTCGGGTGGAAGCGTAGTCCGCCCTTGTACGGGCCAATGGCGGAGTTGAACTGGATACGGTAGCCGCGGTTCACCTGAACCTTGCCCTCGTCGTCAACCCAGGCCACGCGGAACTTGATGGTGCGCTCCGGCTCGACGATGCGCTCCAGTACACCGGCCTTCTCGTACTCCGGGTGCTTCTCGACAACCGGCTGCAGGGTCTCGAAGACCTCGCGAACGGCTTGCAGGAACTCCGGCTGATCGCCGTCACGGGCAACGACCTGGTCGTAGACACGCTTGATGTACTCGTCAGTGAGCATGATTCTCCTCGATTTGCTAGGGAATTAAGACGGTTTTATTCTATGCGCGCAGGCCCTTGCTGCATAGAGTCTCGCTCGGATAACGGGAAAGCTATCGGCGTGGTTATGGGGTGGTTCAAGTTTCCGTTTGTTAGATTTTTCGGCGATTGCTGGATGTCTGTCTGTGCGTGAATCGGGTCGAAATGGAAGCTGCATCACACCGAAGGTGCGTTCATATAGTGGACATAAAGGTGGACTTGGGTGATGTCGGATGTGCCCGTTGGGAATCGTGCGCCGTAGGGGCCGAGGTCTTCGGCGCGCAGGTTACCGGGTTCGCGGTCAGTGCGCGAAGTAGGTCTGCAGAATCATCGTGGTCTCGGTGCTTACCGGCACCGTGCGGTGGATGAGATTGAGCAATTCCTCAAGGGCGGTGGGGGAGGCCACGCGTACCACCAGTACGAAGCTGGGGGCGCCGGCCACCGAATAGCAGGAGACGATGCCGTCGATATTGTTCAGCTTGTCCGGAATCGAGGATTCGGCTGAGTAGTCGAGCGGGGTCACGTTGACGAACGCGCTGATGGGCAAGCCGCGCTGCTCTTGGTCGATGATGGCCTTGTATCCCTTGATGATGCCGCGCTTCTCCAGCTTCTGCACGCGCGACTGGGCGGCGGAGACGGACAGTCCGGTCGCCTGGGCCAGTTGCGCGAGCGTGGCGCGGCCGTCGGCCTCCAGCATGGTGAGGATGCGCTGGTCGGTCTCGTCAATCGCGGTCATGGTGTCTTCTCCGTTCGTTGTGCTCTGTGTTCACTGTACCTGTTGCCGGAATGCGATGGCTTTCCGATTTTGCCTGGTAATTTCAGTAGTTCTTCCTGTGTTTTCTGTTGTGTGGTGGAATGTTTACGTTTAAAGTCCTAATTGGATGTAATAATTCCTTTTGAAATAAGAGAACGACGAAATAATTCCATTGAGGAGGGATGATATGCAGAAGTTTTCCAACATGTCTCTGTCCGAAGTTGCATCTGCTGCTGTGCCTGCTGCCAGACGGGTTGCTGTGCCGACCGCCAAGCCCGCGAGCTTGTCCGCCGAAGCCCTGAATATCCCGCGCTCCGGCATCCGAGACGTATTCGACCGTGTAGAGCGCGTGCCTGACGCGATTTCACTGACCGTGGGGGAGCCCAGCGCCACGGCCGCGCCGCATATCGTGGCGGCCGCTTGCGAGGCCGCACAGGCTGGCCGCACTCGGTACACCAACGTGCTCGGCGTCCCCGAATACCGCAAGGCCGTGGCCGATTACTCCGCCCGTGTGAAGGGACTCACTTATGATCCCGAAACCGAGATTCAAGCCGTTGACGGTGCCACGATTGGCCTGTTTCTGGCGCTGAAAGCCGTGGTAGGCACCGGCGATGAAGTGATTATTCCCTCGCCGTTCTTCACTTCCTATGATGCCGAAGTGATGCTGTGCGGCGGCCGCCCGGTCACCGTGGCGCTGCGTCCGGAGCACGGCATGCGCGTGAACGCGGCGGACATCGAAGCGGCGATCACCCCGCGCACCCGCGCCGTAATCATCAACTCACCCGGCAATCCGACCGGCGCGGTAACTTCTGCCGCTGAACTGGCGCGTATTGCCGAAGTATGCAAGCAGCACAATATTTGGGCCATCTCCGACGAGGTTTACCATCCGTTCGTGTTTGGGGAAACGTTCGGGGAAACGCTTGGGGGAGAGGCAGCCGTGGCACCATCGATTGCCGCGGTGCCGGGCATGAAAGACCGCACCATTGTGGTGGAAAGCCTGTCGAAAACCTACGCGATGACCGGCTGGCGCATCGGCTACCTGCTGGCACCCGAAGCGGTCATCGAACAGACCGGTAAAATCGCCGAACTCATGCACTCCTCGGTGAACTCCTTGGCGCAATACGCAGGCGTGGCAGCACTGGCCGGTCCGCAGGATCATGTGGCCGCCATGCGCGAGGAATACCGCGCCAAGCGCCAGATCGTGCTGGACGGTCTGGCCGGATGCCCGGTATTGCGCTTGATTGAACCGCAAGGTGCGTTCTACGCCTTTGTGGACGTACGCCTGACTGGCCTTGACTCCGGTGAATTCGCAGACCGTCTGCTGGACGAAGAGCACGTGGCCGTGGTCCCCGGCGAGGCCTTCGGCGAGGAGGGGCGCGGCTTCGTGCGCCTCTCCTACGCCGGAGATGCCGGCGAGCTGCGTGAGGGCGTCGCCCGTCTGCGCGCATTCGCCGAACGGGTATGGAACCCCATCACCGGCCACCACACCGCCACCTATCACCCCATGGAGGTGCTGGCCTGAGGCTTAAAGCGAGGCTAGGCCGCCATTCGGCCTCGTCGGCGCGAGCGATGGCCTGCTTCTTGGCTCGCAGCAAGATGTAGCCGAGTACCAGAACGTTGGCCAGAGCTCGATGTTGGCATCGCGTCAAAACAACCGCATTAAGGCTGCCGCGTCTCGTATCGTTACGCGTAGGGGCTGGCTGAGGCGTAATGCTGAAGAGTAACATTGAAGCAATGGCAATCAAGCCGATTTGAGGAAGAGAAGCACACGATGGCGTACTGCGGCCACTGCGGAAATAGAGTTGATAGGCCGGCACGATTTTGCCCGGCATGTGGAGCGTCTGTAGACAGCGCACCGGTTGCGTCTGTACCAGTGCCGGCCGCATCGTCAGCCGTACCGACTGCGTCGATACCGGCACCTGCTGTGCCAGCGCCTTCAGTACCACCATCGATACCAGCCGCGCCGGTTGCCCCATCGGTTTACGCCGCGCCCGCTGCCCCACAGCCGGCACCAACTGCTCCCTTGCCAGCTTTGCCGATTCCCGCTCCTGCCGCATATCAGGCGACTGATGCAACCGCCGTCCTGGCACCGCCGCGCAAATCCAGCAAGAAGCTGATCGCCGTTCTCTGCGCATTGCTTGCGACGATTCTGGTGGCGGCCTTGGCATTCATCGTCCCCAACTTCACCGCCGTCAAAGCGATGCTGGGCTTCCAGCCCACCAATCCGCTGGTCGTCACCTTCGACGCGATCAACTCGCTGTCCACTCTGCGCAGCACCAAATACGAACTCAGAACCCACAGCAGCACTGACGACTCCCTTGACGCGCGGATGTCTGGCATGTATTCGCTGGGGCAAAACCACCAATGACTCCTCCGCGTCTGTGACCATCAAGACAGATGAACAGGCAACAACCCTCGCTTGGCACAAAGGCGCATTCGCCGGGAAAAACGTTTGGTATGATGACGACCCCTACTACATCTACTACCCGGCCGACCAATATGAAGATGACTTAAGGAACGGCGTTGGTAGTGATGTGGCGGACTTGATATTGAACGTCAAGGATGCGTTGGTCAAGAACGGTGCTTGGGACATCACCGGCGCGGAGCGAACGTTCTACGATCAGCTGGACAAGATGAACGACGATGGGTACTCGAACGACATCGACCGGGCCAAGGGCACGAAAACGTCTGCCGAGGTGAAGGCCGAGGCCAGCAAATTCATCCAACAATATCTCGGCGTGGAGCTGGAAGATAAGAATGTGCGCAGCCAGCTGTTCCCGAATACATCGTCTGCCAAGTCTGCCGGCAACACGCAGCTCTCGTATCAAATCGATGTCAAGGCATTGGCCCAGCACTTTGTGAATTACTGGATCAGCCATGAAGCGCAGTATCCGCATCTGAAATCATGGGTGATTCAGCAGATCGAGGATACCGGTGTGGGCGATGCTGAAGGCGAGTACCGTCAGGCGCTCGACAATGTGCGCAACTGGGACTTCGGCACGGATGAAGAGCCGGATATGCCGACTATCACCGTGGATCTGAACTACGGCAGGAAGCGTCTGATGAGCTCGATTGCCGTAAGCGTGTCCGGCAAGGACGAATACGGCGACTCCTACAAAGGTTCGCTGTCGTTGACGCTCAGCCAGCAGAACGCGGTGTCTGTGGACGACCCCGATTTGACTGATACGGTGAGCAAAGCCAAGGACAACAACGAGCTGGATCTGTCTTGAGCAGAATCAGAATGTGCGGAACGCCGTGAACAGATCATCGACGTGACGTCGCATGTGATTCACAGAACGGGTTTTGGGGCTTTTCCGTTCGTCAGGTAGCCGAAGCATGCGGATTGACCGAGCCGGCGGTCATATACCATTTCAAGAACAAAGTCGGCTTGCTGATTGCCGTGCTGGAGCATCGTGATCGGGAAGATATGGCTACGTTTGCCCATTCTCTTGGCGTTGAACCTGAGGATATGTGGAGCGGCAACGCGCAGTTCGGCATTCGTGATATCTGTGCTGCCCTTATGGAGCGCAATGCGGCTCAGCCAGAGATGGTGCGGTTGTATATACCGTGCTACAAGGCGAATCGTTGAACGAGCATCATCCTGCCTATGAGTATTACCAAAAACGAGAACATCGCGTGATGGACACCTTAACCCGAGCAGTCGAGCGTGACGGTTTGGCAGATCCTCGTCGCGAGGCGCGGACTGCTTTGTCGATGATGAACGGCATTCGGGTCCGTTTGGCTCAGGGATCGGGCATCGGTCGATTTAGTGGCCGATTGGAATGCCTATGCCGACTTCCGGTGGCCTCGACAGTCGTGAGGCAATAAGACTTTTCTCGTGAGATACGCTATCGGCGTGTCGTCATCTTTTTGTTGCAATACGCAGAAAATGCAAGAACAAAAACCCTTGGAATCGGACTGATTCCAAGGGTTTTGTTGTGTCTGTGGAGCTAGCCGGGTTCGAACCGGCGACCCTCTGCTTGCAAAGCAGATGCGCTACCAGCTGCGCTATAGCCCCGTGAGAAAAAAAGAGCGGCTCGCGGCCGCTTCATTTTTCCTGTGGGCCCGGGAGGACTTGAACCTCCGACCTCATCCTTATCAGGGATGCGCTCTAACCAGCTGAGCTACGGGCCCAATCCATACGCTTCAAAAGCGCACAAGTGATTACAATACCATTGAACGGCGGTATGTCAATAACGGCGTGTCGCGATTGTCGCTTGCGCCATGATTGCCGGCGCAGCGGAGCATGACGAGTGCGATGAGGCTGTTCGCGTGGTGGAAGCCGTAGGCCATGCGGATGGTGACCTTGATCCTGTTGTCGGACGCCTCGAGCCTGGCGTTGGAGTAGCCCAGCTCGATGGTCCTGAGGATGTCGGGCCACGACGGCGGATCTTCCGGGATGGCTTGCCGCTCTCGTACAACTGCACGATCTGCCGTTTGAACGCCTCGTCGTAGTGGCGGGGATGTTTCGGGTCGGCCATCGTCGGCCTCCAATCTCATGTCATTCGTCCCTCATCGGACTGTCTAATACGTTGTAGCCAATCCACGGCGTCACATCGTCAGGCTGTCCGGGTCGAGGAGGAAATCGTAGACGCTCATCGTGAGGATGCCGTGCTCGTCGCGGACGGGTTTGACCACGTCGCATACGAGGACGATCTTCTGGAAGCTGTCGTCGATCTCGAGCAGCGAGGCCTTCTCCTGCGCGACCTTCTCCGGTGTGGGCAGTTGGTACGCGGATTGGATGTAGCAGCGCCGGTTGCCGAGGTTCGCCACGAAATCGACCTCGAGGCGTTTGCGGTACGGCACACCTTCGCTGGCGCCGCGCCGGTCGACCACGCCCACATCGACGTTGTAGCCGCGTGTTCGCAGCTCGTTGTACACGATGTTCTCCATGATGTGCGTCTGCTCGATCTGGCGGAACCCCAGTCGCGCGTTGCGCAGCCCCATGTCCTCGAAATAGTATTTCTTCGGGCTGCCGATGTACTTGCGTCCCTTGACGTCGAACCGTCTCGCCTCCTCGATGACGAACGCGTCCTCGAGATGGCCGATGTATTGCATGATGGTGTTCGTGCTGATGCCGGAATGCAGCACGCTGGCGAACGTGGCCTTGATCTTGGGCGGATTGGTCAGGGCGCCGATGGAGGAGGCCAGCACGTCGACCAGGTCGTCGAGCTCCTGCGACCTGCGCAGCCCGTTGCGCATGCGCAGCAGCCCGTTGATCACCCCGTACAGACGGGGCGGCTCCTCGCCGCGCGTACGAACGCAGTTCATGAAGAATTACGAGTGATTCGTCGAAGTCTTCGGCGTTACGGCCGCCGCCTGAGCCAGGGCGGCGGCCACTTGTTCGTTGACGGCTCCCTGCTGTGCGATGGTGACGCGGATGCCTCGACTGGCATGCGCGTCCACGCCCGCACCGGCCCCCGCGTCGGCTCCGGTGGCGTCGGCGCTGATACGCAGGCTCGGCAGGAACGGCTTGCCGGCGGCCACACGGATGCCCTGTTCGGCCAGCAGTCGCAGCGCCGCCGGCTCGTCGCGCACCGGAATCCACAGATTCAGTCCGTCACCGGTATGCACGTCCAAACTTTGACGCAGCAGCAGCGCGTGCATCGTCTTTTGCCGGGTGGCGTAGATATGCCGGGCGTTGGTCACCGTGTGGAACGCCTCTTTGTCGGCCAGCATTTCATACAGAATCTCTTGCAGGAACCGGCTCACCCATCCCGATCCCAAGCGTCGTTGGGCGATAATCGCCTCCACGGCATCCTCCGGCCCAGACAGCGCAGCCAAGCGCAGATCCGGCCCGTGCGACTTCGAAAAACTGCGGATATGCACCACGTGTTGCGGCAATCGTTGCGCCAACGATGTCGCATACGCATTGGCCACATCGCCACTGTGATCGTCTTCCACAATCAGCGGCATACCAACGCCATTCGGGTAGTGCGCGAGCAGCACGTCCGCCAAAGCGTCGATGCGTTGCGGGCTGAAGCTGGCCCCGGTAGGGTTCTGGGCGCGCGGCTGCAGCAGGATCATACTGACCTGATGGCCGCCGTGCGGCACCGCCAGACGCTGCGATTCCAGCATGGTCAGCGCACGGTCGAGTGCGTCGGGCAGCATACCGAACCCGTCCATCGGCACGCCGAACGCCATCGCGCCATGTGCCTCGATCATGTCGAGAATCAGCGGATATTCCGGTGCCTCGGTAATCACAAAATCACCCGGCTGAACAAAAGCGTTCATGGTGTGCGCCAAACCGTCGCCCGCGCCGGATGCCATAGTCATCGCCTCCGGCTCATACGGCCAGTTGCGTCGCAAAATCTGTTCCAGCATGGGCAGGATGGTCGGCCCGTCGTATGAATTGACGAATGCCTTGTGCGTGCCGAGCTTGCCGAGAAACGGGCGGATGTCCGGCAGCAGCGAAAGGTCCGGCGTGCCCTTGGACAGGTCGATAATCGGTCGGTCCGGCGCGGTGGCCGGGGCTTCGGCCAGCAAGTCGCCGGCATCGTAGCGATGCGTGCGCGACTGCCGCAGTACGAATGTTCCGGCGCGCCCGCGGGAGCGCAGTATGCCGGACCTGGCGAGGGCATGGTAGGCACTGGAGACGGTGGCCGGACTGGTGCGTAGCAGTCGGGCGAGATCGCGTACGGTGGGCATGCGCTGGCCTTCCGCAAGTATGCCGGAGGAGGTCAGCGAGGTGACCGATTCGACGATGCGTTGCGGGGTGGCCGTCGCCTCGGTGGTGAGGATGAGTGAGGATAACTGGCCGGCATCAACGGCCAGGTCGTCGGTGGAACGCAGGGGAGCGGCCGTAATGCTTGGCTCATCGTTGTAGCCGACGGCATGTGCGGTTGTTGATGCGGTTGATGGCGATGGCGTATCCATGATCTGCCTCCCGGATCTTGGCGGCGAGCGTGATGAGCGCGCGTCTGCGTGAATGTTGCCGATTGCCGCCGGCTGATGATCGATGGCGGTTGCCGGCTTGTTGCTGGCTGCTTGACTGCCGATAGTAACGGTCACTGTGGCAACGGTAGTCAAATGTTAGCGCCGCATTGTGCAATGAGTATGTTTTTGAATAACATAAACATTACATAATCTGGATACAATTATTGTTCTTGTTCCTATGTTTCAAAATGATTTCGTATTCGCCACTACTGTAACATTATTAAATGTTCGAGTTTGACGCGAAATGTTCAACTCTCATAATGACATTCACAGCGCGTTGCTGCCCTGACCCGATCCACGGGAGACGGCATCGGGCACTTCGAGAAAATATCGAGGAAAGGACACATCATGGGGCATGATCTTTCGCAGGATGCGGAAATCTGGGACGACGCTTACAAGCTGGACCGCGCACACGTATTCCATTCGTGGCACGCACAGCGCAACCTGGATCCCACTGAAGTGGTAACCGGTCACGGCGTGTGGCTGAAGTACGGCGACGGCCGTGAAATGCTCGACTTCACCAGCCAGCAGGTCAACGTCAACATCGGCTACCAGCACCCGAAGGTGATCGAGGGCATCAAGAAGCAAGCGGAACTCCTGTGCACCGTCGGACCTGACTACGCGAACCTAGCCCGTGTCCGCGCCGCCTCCCTGGTGGCCCGCCGCGCTCCGGAAGGCTTCGACAAGGTGTTCTTCACCAACGCTGGCGCCGACGCCAATGAAAACGCGATGCGCGCCGCCCGCCTGTTCACTGGCCGCGACAAGATTCTGTCTTCCTACCGCTGCTGCCACGGCAACACCGGTGCGGCCATCAGCGCCACCGGTGACTGGCGCCGTAAGCCCAACGACTACTCTCGCGGCCACGTGCACTTCTTCACCCCGTACCTGTATCGCTCCGAGTTCTCCGCAACCACCTAGGAAGAGGAGTGCGAGCGTGCGCTGGCTCACCTCGAGCACGTGATCCAGTTCGAGGGCCCGGACACCATCGCCGCCGTGCTGCTCGAATCCGTGCCGGGCACCGCAGGCATCATCATTCCGCCCAAGGACTACTTCAAGGGCGTGCGCGAGATCACCAAGAAGTACAGCATCCTGATGATCACCGACGAGGTCATGGCCGGCTTCGGCCGCACCGGCTTCTGGTTCGCACTCGACGACTACGACTACACGCCGGACATCATCTCCTTCGCCAAGGGCTGCAACTCCGGTTACGTGCCCGCCGGCGGCGTGATTATGAGCGACCCGGTGGCCCACCGCTTCGACGACATCGTCTTCCCCGGCGGCCTGACCTACTCCGGTCACCCGCTGGCCATGGGCGCCATCGTGGCCACCCAGGAAGCCATGGAAGAGGAGCACATCGTCGACAACGCCTACACCATCGGCAAGGACGTGCTCGGCCCGCAGCTCACCGCTCTGTACGACAAGCACCCGAAGATCGGCGAGGTTCGCGGCAAGGGCGTGTTCTGGGCCGTGGAAATGGTTGCCGACCGCACCACCAAGGAGCCGCTGGACGACGCCACGATGAAGCAGATCGTGGCCGAAGGCGACAAGCGCGGCCTGATTCTCGGCGTGCACAACAACCGCATCCACGTCACTCCTCCTTGCGTCATCTCCGCCGACGAGGCGACCCAGGGCGTCGAGATCCTCGACCAGGTGCTGACCGCGGCCGGTTGCTGATTGGGTGACTCAATGGCTCGGTGACGGTTTGTAGCCGTTGCCGACAGCACCGTTCATTGCTGATGGCGGCCCGTTCGGAACGTTAGGTTCCGGGCGGGCCGCCATCGTTGTCCGCCGTTGTGCAAGAATGACTTGCATGCCTTATCGCCGTCGTCAATCCACCGCTCCGAAGTCCGGTG
>OAVH01001233.1_pt1 | contig 14824 bp, 9 predicted proteins | sample 1495281 | NCBI WGS metagenome assembly OAVH01 (sample SAMEA2580082, study PRJEB22360) | human gut metagenome | biome: human gut; feature: human-associated habitat; material: faeces | place: Denmark | collected 2008/2010
GCTTCAGCCGAGGGATGAGGGTATCGTTGATGCAGCCGCCGCCGAAGGAAAGACTGCCCGTAATCCGATCTGCCGTCTCCCTGCTGTTTGTAAACAGGTACAGCGCAAGCGGTTTAGGCCTGTCCGTCACGAACCGCTCCACCTCGCTGATATCCCGGAACGTCATTACCGGCAGCACAGGCCCGAAAATTTCCTCCTGCATCACCGGCGCATCCGGGCTTACATCCTTTAAAACCGTAGGCGCGATCTGTAAAGTTTCCCGTTTTCCGCAGCCGCCGGTGACAATCTTCTCGCCCTGCACAAGACCCAATACCCGATCATAATGCTTTTCATTGATCATTTTGGGATAATCAGGGTTGCTGAAGGGCTGTTTCCCGATCATTTTATCAATCCATTTCACCAGATAACCGATGAACTCCTCCTTCACCGATTCATGGACAAAACAGTAATCCGGGGCTACGCAGGTCTGTCCGCTGTTTAAAAACTTGCCGAACACAATCCTTTTTGCCGCCAGGGAAAGCTTTGCATCCCGATCCACAATACAGGGGCTTTTTCCTCCCAGCTCCAGCGTGACAGGAGTCAGGTGGGCTGCGGCCTTTTCCATCACCAGGCGTCCCACCGCCACGCTTCCGGTAAAGAAAATATAGTCAAACTTCTGTTCCAGGAGCCGGGCGTTTTCCTGCCTGCCGCCCTCCACCACCGCCACATAATCCTCCTGGAAGGTCTCGCTGATAATCCTTTTGAGAATGGCAGAGGTTGCCGGCGCATAGGCCGAGGGCTTAATAATACAGCAGTTACCTGCCGCAATGGCTCCCGCCGCAGGCTCCAGGGACAGCATAAAGGGATAATTCCAGGGAGACATGACAAGCGCCGCGCCGTAAGGCTCCTGCACCACATAGCTTTTGGCATGAAACTGCGCCAGCGGCGTGCGCACCCGTCTGGTTTTGCTCCACGCGGCCGTGTTCTTTATGAGAAAACGAAGCTCGCTCAGGGATAACCCCACTTCCGTCATGTAGCCCTCAAAGGCGGATTTGTGCAGATCCGCATACAGCGCCTCATTGATTTCCTTTTCGTATTTCACAATGGAATTCTCCAGCTTCTGCAGGGCTGCTATGCGGAAGGCCACGTCCTTCGTACGTCCTGTCCGGAAAAAATCCCTTTGTCTTTGCACCAGTTCTTCTATTTCCATACCCTTGCTCCTTTCAGCAACTGCGCCCGGCTCCCGTAACAGTTCCGTCAACTGTGTTTCCCGTTCCTACAGCACTTCCCTAAGCCTGCCAATCCCTTCCCTGATCTCTTCTTTCCCCAATCCGGCATAACCGATTAATAACGTAGCCTCCTGCTCCAGGGCGGGGCCCAGCGACGCTTCATGCAGCCCGTAAAGCCTGACTCTTTTCTCTTCCGCCCGCCGTAAAAGTGCTTCCTCCTCCACATGCTCCCTGGAGGTGAGCAGCACATGCAGGCCCGCATATTCCCCGGACAGACGGTATTTTTTCAGCAAAGGCTTCAGCTCCTCCAGGAGGATATCATGCTTTTCCTTATACAGCTTTCGCATTTTGTTCAAATGACGTTCGAACGCGCCGCTTCGTATAAATTCGTTCAGTATGGTCTGATCGATCCGGGACACCGTGGAGGAAAAAAAGCCGCACTCCTTTTCATACCGCTTCAGCAGCGCAGGCGGCAGCACCATAAAGCTTACGCGGATCGCCGGCGCTATGGACTTGGAAAATGTACCGATATAAATCACCTTTCCCGCCGTATCCGATGCCTGCAGGGACGGCACCGGCTTGCCCCGGTAACGGAATTCACTGTCGTAATCATCCTCAATCAGATACCTGTCCGACGCCCCCGCAGCCCATTTCAAAAGCTCCATCCGCCTGCCGATAGGCATCACCACGCCGGTGGGATATTGATGGGAGGGCATACAGTAGGCTACATTTGCTCCGGAAAGAGCCAGCTGCTTCACGGAAATCCCGTTTTCATCCACAGGGACGGTCACCACCCCGGATGCAAAGGACGAGAAAATACGATAGGCTCTCCGGTAGGAGGGATTTTCAAAGGCCACACAGATATCCCTGCCCAGAATGTATTGCAGAAGAAGCAGAAGATAATCGTTTCCCGCACCCACGATAATCTGCTCCGGGGATGCATTCACCCCTCTTGAGGAATGAAGATAACGGCAGATAGTCAGGCGGAAATCCTTGTCCCCCCTCGGTTCTCCCAGCGCAAACAGTTCCTTCCTGTCACCGCTTAGAATCTCTTTTGTTATTTTCCTCCATGTTCCGAAGGGAAAGGCGCTCATGTCAATGGCGTTGGGAGAAAAATCGTAATCAAAAGCCTTCTGCTGCTTTTGCTGCAGGTCGGGTTTGTCAGCGCCATCCCCCTTCTCCCGGGAAAGCTCCGACATCATCTGGTAAAGCTCCTCCACCCGGCACACATAATAGCCCCGGTAAGCGGAGGCTTCTATATACCCCTCCGATAGCAGCTGCCCATAGGCAAGCTCCACCGTGCTGCGCGCCACCTGCAGATATTCCGCCAAGGAACGCGTGGAGGGAAGCTTCTCTCCTGCAAGAAGCTTCCCCTCCTTAATTTCATCTCTGATGTATTCGTAAATCTGTTCATACAGATGTCTGCTGCCGTCCTCCGTCAGCTGTATTGCCAAATCATTCATATTTTTACCTGCTGCATATCACAGGTCCTCCTGTGATACTACATCACCCAGTAATTGGAAAGCGCCTTCCCGGCTTAGCCCTGTTTGGGCAGCTTGAAAGAGCTCTTCAGGGATACGATACGGTTGAACACCGGCACGCCCGGTTTGGAATCCTTATAGTCCGCACAGAAAAAGCCCTGCCTTACAAACTGGAAGCTCTCATAAGGAGCCGCCTCCTTCAGGGAAGGCTCCAGATAGCATTCCTTCACGATCAGAGAATTGGGATTCAGATTCAGGCTGCCGTCTTCATTATAAACGCCCTTCTCCTCATCAATGATATTCTCATACAGCCTCACCTCAGCCTTGAAGGCCTTATCTGCGCACACCCAGTGAATGGTTCCCTTCACCTTGCGGGCATTGAAGCCGCTGCCGGATTTGGTTTCCGGATCGTAGGTACAGTGCACCACCGTCACATTGCCGTCTTCGTCCTTTTCAAAGCCCGTGCAGGTCACAAAATATGCGTTCATCAGGCGCACCTCATTGCCGGGGAACAGACGGAAATACTTCTTTGGCGGTTCTTCCATAAAATCGTCTCTTTCGATATACAGCTCTCTCCCGAAAGGAATCTCACGGCTTCCCAGTTCCTCATTTTCCAGGTTGTTGGGAGCCTCCAGCATCTCAATCTGTCCTTCCGGATAATTGTCAATCACCAGCTTAACAGGATCCAGAACCGCCATGACTCTGGGCTTCTTCAGCTTCAAATCCTCCCTGATGCAGTACTCCAGCATAGCGTAATCCACGGAGGAGTTGCTCTTGGATACACCGCAAAGATCCACAAACATCTGGATGGACTCCGGCGTGAAGCCTCTTCTTCTCAGGGCAGCCACGGAAACAAGCCTGGGATCATCCCAGCCGTCCACGATGCCTTCCTCTACCAGTCTCTTGATATAACGTTTTCCCGTTACCACGTTGGTAAGGTACATTTTTGCAAATTCGATCTGCCTGGGGGGTTGCGGATATTCCAGTTCCCTCACCACCCAGTCATACAACGGCCTGTGATCCTCAAATTCCAGCGTACAAATGGAATGTGTAATCCCTTCAATCGCGTCCTCAATGGGATGGGCAAAATCATACATGGGATAAATGCACCATTTATCTCCCGTATTATGGTGGCTCATATGCGCCACACGGTAAATTACCGGATCACGCATGTTCATATTCGGGGAGGTCATGTCGATTCTGGCGCGCAGCACCTTTTCCCCGTCGGCATACCTGCCGTTTTTCATATCTTCAAACAGCGTAAGATTTTCTTCCACGCTTCTTGCGCTGGCAGGATCCTCCTTGCCGGGCTCTGTCAGCGTACCTCTGTACTCCCTGATCTGCTCTGCGGAAAGATCGGATACATAAGCCTTTCCCTTTTTGATCAGCTTAACAGCGGCCTCATACATCTGGTCAAAATAATTGGAGGCAAAGAAAAGCCTGTCCTCCCAGTCTGCGCCCAGCCACTTTACATCCTCCTTGATGGATTCCACGAATTCCTGCTTTTCCTTGGTGGGATTCGTATCATCAAAACGGAGATTGAATTTTCCGCCGTATTCCTTTGCCAGACCGGAGTTTAAAAGGATGCTCTTGGCATGTCCGATATGCAGGTAGCCATTGGGCTCCGGCGGGAAACGGGTATGCACCGTATCATAGACACCCTCTGCCAGGTCCTTGTCAATCATCTGCTCAATAAAATTCTTGCTTATCTCACTGCTCATGCTCTTTTTCCCGCCCATACGGCCTTCACAGCTCCTGTAAGCCTGCGCTGCCTGTCTTTCCGGCGGGTACTCCCTCCTTGAACCATACTTTATTATAATCTGTAACTGCATTATCTCAGCGGCGGGTAAAAATGTAAAAATCCACGCCCCATCGCCTACAGAGGCGGATTTTTACCTTCCGGCGCTGCACTTTTTCATGATCTGCGCAGCCGATGCGCAGACCTGGTGAATAGCTGTTAAAAATTATCTTATCACAAGTATTCGGAATACGCAAAGAAAAAATACGGGAAAGCCCCGTTTTTATCAGGTTTCCAGTAACACTTCAGCGTCCGGGCCAGAGAGCGGGTTTCCGGAAATATTACCATAGTATTGTTCAACGTATTTTCTTTTCCGTTTCGCAGTTAATAACTTAATTATTGTAAAATTTTCATATCCTTTGTAGCGCATCCTCCGGCACAGTGCTATAATGATTTCATATTTTGAAAATCAAAATACATATCTTTTGAGGAGGAACTAAAAATGGATCGTGTACAACTCAAAATGGATGCCAAAGCTGCCATGCAGCAGGCCAATCCTCATCCTGTCCTTGTAACTCTGGTATATCTGGTAATCCTTACAGCAGTCAACTTTGTGGTTTCCATGATGTCCGGCTTTTCCTCGCTGTTTACGGTCCTGGTAACGGACCCGGATGCCGCAGCCGCTATTTCCCTGGGAATGCTCGTTCCTTCCCTGCTGCTGTCTCTGGCCGCGACCCTGGTTATCGGCTTTATACAGATGGGCTACACCGCCTATACGCTTCGCGTGGTGAACCGGCAGCCCGCAGGCATTAATGATTTATTTGCCTATGCCCGCTACTGCCTGAAAATCTGGGGACTGACCATCGTAATGGGCATTTTTGTAATGCTCTGGTCCCTGCTCTTCTGGTTCCCCGGCATCATTGCCTATTACCGCTATTCCCAGGCCTTTTACATACTTGCGGAAAATCCGGAAAAGGGAATCATGGACTGCATCAACGAAAGCAAGGCCATGATGTACGGACATAAAATGGATAAATTCGTATTGGATCTGTCCTTTATCCTCTGGTATCTTCTGGCAGGCGTTACCTGTGGAATCGCCGGAATCTACGTCACTCCTTATGTCGGAATTACCAATGCGGGCTTCTACAACAGCCTGAAATACGGCGGAAGCTATCAGCAAAACGGCTATGGCCCCAATTATGGAGCTTACCAGCAGGGCGGATTCCAGCAAAACGGTTATCAGCAGGGTCAGGGCGGCTACCAGCAGGGCTTCGGCAATCCTTATCAGCAGGGCTATGATCCTAATTACCAGCAGAATGCCAACCCGCAGGGCTTTAATCCTAACTATCAGCAGAATGCCAATCCGCAGGGCTTTGACCCCAATTACCAGCAGAATGGTAACCCGCAGGGTTTTGATGCTAATTACCAGCAGAATGGTAACCCGCAGGGTTTTAATCCTAATTACCAGCAAAACAGTACTCCGCAGGATTATAATACGGAAGCCGGTACTGATACAAATCAGCCTGTCTGATAAACAGCTACTTAAAAGGAATCCGCCGTCATGGGGATTCCTTTTCTTTATTAGTTTTTTTCCACAATCCGGTTCCGGATTACTTAAATAATCCACAATTCACTGCTTTTTACTGAAAGGAGGCAAGTTTGAAACATAAATTATATCACGCAATGATCGTCCTGTGCATTGGTATGCTTTTTGCCGCCTGTTCCGGAAGGCCTTTAGAACAGACGGAGCCTGCCGTTTCTGCTGCTGAATCAACGGAGGCCTCCTTCTCTTGGGAAAGCCCTGTGGAATCCGAAACAGACCAGCCGCTGCCCAACATGCTGTATGCCCTGGATAAGCTTTTTGTCTCCACCGGCAGAAAAGCCATATTAACCTGCGGTACTGCAGACGGCAATATCACTTCCGTCACAGCGCCAAACCAGGAGCCCTCCGAAAACGGACAGGCCAATTTCGGCAGCGTCGGCGCGGACTACGTTTCCGCAGCCGAACATGCAATGGCTGTGGAAATCGATGGAATCTACATTCTTTTCCTGACGCCGGGATGGACAGAATATCAGGGACAATATTTCAGCGAGGAGGAGTTGTCACCGGACACCCTCGAATGGCTGGATAACTACTACAGCCTGTCTGAGGAGGAACAGCTGGCTATTTCCTATATTCCTGCTGAACTCATCCCTCAGGAGGAACCTCCCCTAGTAACTGAAACGAAATAAAATTAAAAGCAACCAATATAAAGGCCCCGGAAACCACCAGTTCAGATAAACTGAACTGCTGTGTTCCGAAGGCCTTTTTTATGTAACTTTATTTATGAAATTTTCACTTTACTGTCTCTTGTTTTTTTACGCTGCCTGTGTTATTATTTTTTCGTCCATAATTCTATTTTTATTCCGGCAGTTCTGCCGACAATTCTCACTCATTTATTTTATTGGAAAGGGAGGGATGCCTTTGTACTGATTTATCTGATTTATCTGATTTTCGTTTATATATTGCTATGTTTCCCATACCTGTGATAAAATAAAGGAGATAACAAATGACAGACAAAAAAAGCAAAATGGTTCCGCTCAGCGAACTGACGCTGCTGGATCGGTTTCTTTTCGATGAAGTTATGGAAAATGAACAGATACACCAGCTCATTCTTGAAATTATATTAGGAAAGGATATCGCCCTCCTGACCAGGGCCGAAACGGAAAAGGAACTGCGTACAAGCCCGCTTCTGCGTTCCATCCGCATGGATGTCTTTTCCATGGACGAAGAAGGATTCATCTACAATACGGAAGCTCAGAAGCAGCCCAGGCCTGACTTGCCCAAAAGAAGCCGTTACTACCAGGGTCTGCTGGATTCCTCGCTGCTGGAACCCGGTTCCGTACATTTCAATTTGCTGAATGATTCCTTCATTATCATCATAACGCCCTACGATGTTTTCGGACTGGGAAAATACCGCTATACCTTCCGCGCCAGATGCGACGAGAATACTTCCTGTATTCTTCCTGACGGCGCAACGCGGATTTTCCTTAACACCAAAGGAACCAACAGGGAGGAAATCGGCGAGGAGCTGGCACAGTTCCTGGAATATGCGGAGAAAACGGACGACATTTCCGCTCTGAATTCGAACAGTGAGAAAATCCTCAGAATTCATGAACACATCCGCATGCTCAAATCCAGCGAAGAGATGGGAGTGAAGTATATGCAGGCATGGGAAGAAAAATTGCAGGTACTGGAGGAAGGACGTTCTAAGGGCCTGGAGGAAGGCCTTGAAAAAGGAATTCAGCTTACAAAAAAAGTCCTGAAGCTTTCCGCGGAGGGCCGCAGCGAATCGGAAATTTCCGAACTCTGCGACATCTCTCCTGAACAGGTGCGCATAATTCTGGACGCATAATTCCTGCTGTAAAAAATGACAAAAAGAGGTGTCCTTCCGGCTGCCCGCCGGGAGAACACCTCTTTTACCATAACAGTTAAGTAACCAACTATTACCTCTAACTATGGCCGCACAGCCATACAACCGCACAGCCTCCTGTACGGCTTTATTTTATTAATGATGGAACAGCCTGATTCCTGTAAATACCATAGCCATGCCATATCTGTTGCAGGCATCGATTACCGCATCGTCACGAACGGAACCGCCGGGCTGAACGATATATTTTACGCCGCTTCTGCGCGCGCGGTCGATGTTATCAAAGAAGGGGAAGAAGGCATCGGAGCCCAGTGTTACATTTTCCAGCTTCTCCAGCCATTCCTTTCTTTCTTCCCTGGTAAATACGGGAGGCTTTACCTTAAAGGTCTTTTCCCAGATGCCGTCTGCCAGTACATCCATATAATCATCGCTCATATAAACGTCAATGGCATTATCCCTGTCCGCGCGTCCCAGGCCGTCTGCAAACTGCAGGGAAAGCACCTGGGGAGACTGACGGAGGAACCAGTTATCAGCCTTGTTCCCTGCCAGGCGGGTGCAGTGGATTCTGGACTGCTGGCCTGCGCCGATGCCGATAGCCTGTCCGTCTTTTACGTAGCATACGGAATTGGACTGGGTATATTTCAGAGTAATGAGCGCAATCTTCATATCGATCAGCGCTTCCGCAGGAATTTCTTTGTTTTCCGTCACAATATGGGAAAGCAGCTCCTCATCGATATTCAGTTCGTTTCTTCCCTGTTCAAAGGTAATCCCATAGACCTGCTTTCTTTCCAATGCAGCCGGCTGGTAGGAAGGATCGATCGAAATCACATTATAATTTCCTTTTTTCTTCTGCTTCAGGATTTCAAGCGCCTCATCCGTATAACCGGGAGCGATAACGCCGTCGGAAACCTCTCTTTTGATAAGCTTCGCCGTATCCGCATCACATACATCGGAAAGGGAAATAAAATCACCGAAGGAAGACATCCTGTCCGCTCCTCTTGCCCTGGCATAAGCACAGGCCAGCGGAGAAAGCTCGCCCAGATCATCAACCCAGTAAATCCTGGCCAGAGTCTCGGAAAGAGGAAGGCCTACTGCCGCGCCTGCCGGAGACACATGCTTGAAAGAGGTTGCAGCGGGAAGCCCGGTGGCCTCCTTTAATTCCTTTACCAGCTGCCAGCCGTTCAGGGCATCCAGGAAATTAATATAACCGGGTTTACCGTTAAGGACAGTGACCGGAAGCTCGCTTCCATCCTCCATATAAATGCGGGAAGGCTTCTGGTTCGGGTTGCAGCCATATTTTAACTGAATTTCGTTCATCTCATCATTCTCCTGTTATTTATTCTTATTCACGATTCTTGTTTCATAGCTTCCGTTTTCGATATCAATATAGCGGACAAAAAGGGAAACCTTGTTTTCTTCATTCAGGCTGTTCCAGAGCATATCCGTAAATTCATCGATATCCCCTTTGATTTCCACAAGCTTGGGCTCGCCTTCGAAGCTGGGAAGCGGATTGCCGTCATGCATATAGGTATGGATGAAACGTCCCTTCCCCGGCGCAGGATTCTCGTAAGCATAGGTGAAACGGTTGCAGCTGTCAGCACATCCGTCATCACTCTTTAAAATGGACATGGCAAAATTATAATTGCCTTCTCCGATATGCATAATGCCCGAAATACGGGGGGTATAATTGGGGCCGTCCGGTTCGAATTCCCTGCTTCTTAAGGACTGCTCAAAGGTCATCTGCTTATCCATGCCTTCATAAATCGTATCTGTCTGATCCCCGTTGGTCACAATCGTCTTATTCCCCAGCACGCGGACAGGCGCATAAATGATCAGGCTGGGATCCTCCAGCTTGGAAGGGTCAAATGCCTGGGTACGTATCCCCTCTCCGTCCTCTGCAAAAATACGGTTTCTGCTGTTGGAGCTTCTGCCCATAATAAAATAAGCCGCTACCGCTTTTCTGCCGTCAGGCGTCCTTCCCAGAACAATACCTCTTCCGGGATAGGCGTTGCTCCTCAGTTCTTCTTCCAGAGACAATAAATTCATCGCTTCCTCCATTCCGCCGCTTTACGGCTGCTTTTTACAGAATTCTTTCCGCCGGACCAGGCCTGTCGGACGGTTTTTATTTCCATAGCCTCACGCGGAAATAAAAAACCGCCTGGTTACTCCTATAAGGGTACCCAGGCGGCCGGCTTTCTTCATACATACTCCCTGTGGTGCTCCACCAATCCGCCAGTCGTACGTACTACCTTAAATTTAATCGGGCGAAAACGCCCTATATCGACAGTATATCCCATCCTTTTTCCCGTGACAAGTATTTTTGTGGAAATTAAGGCCGATTTCGATTATAATGATTTTAACCGGACAGTTCCGGCAATAACCATACATCGATTATAAGAAGATTACAGGAGCACTCTATGACAAAAATGCGCCGATTCTATACCAATGAACTTTTTCATGAATTTCTCTTTTTTTCACTTGCGCTGATCTGTATGCTGATCTTTGCCTTTATCCAGCCCTTCGGGGAAGGGCCGGATGAAATCAACCGCTTCCGGGTTGTCCGTTTCATCTATGAGAACGGCAGGCTCCCCAAAGGCGATGATCCGGCGGTGCTCATTCCGGGCTACGGCGGTTCATATGCCTTTCAGCCAATGCTTACCTACATATTGGATGGATACCTGCTGCGCGCTGTCCGTGTATTTACGGAACGCTTTGACGTGCTGCTTGTTACAGCCCGTTTGATAAACGTAGCTTTCGGCATGGCCGCGGCCTTTTTTACCCGCCGCCTGTCCAGGCTGCTCTTTCCTGAAAAAATGACGCAGTGGCTGTTTTCCTGCCTGGTGGTTTTTCTCCCCCAGAGCATTTTTCTGCATACCTATATCAACACGGATTCCTGCGCCCTGTTCTCCGTTATCCTTATGTTCGCCGCTGTGCTGGAGGGAATGAAAAACGGCTTTACACGTTCCACCTGCATCCAGACTGCCGTAGGAGTCATACTGTGCGCGCTTTCCTACTACAACGCCTACGGCGCCGTTCTTGTTACCGTGGTTTTATTTATCAGCTGCTTTATCAGCAAGGTATCCGCCCGGACCATCACCTCCGACGGAACCGCCTCTCCCGTAGACAGCTACCACCTGGAATGGAGGCCTTTGCTGCAGGCGGGCCTGTTTATCACCGCTGTTTTCCTCGTGGGAGCCGGCTGGTGGTTTATCCGCAATGCAATTCTCTATCATGGCGATTTTCTCGGCATGGAGGCCAGAAATCTCTGCGTGGCGGCCACCTGCACTCCTGAATTCCACCCGGCGCTGCGCCAGACTTACCAAAACCAGGGCATCGGCGTCTTCACCATGATATTCGGAACCGACTATTTTACCCTGTTGGTCAGAAGCTTTGTGGCCATGTTCGGTCCCATGAACCTGCCTACTCACTACTACATTTATGAAACCTACTACCGCATTTTCATCCTGGGCCTGATCTCATGTATGCTTCCCATCGGCCACTCGTTTTACCTTACCTGGCAGGAACAGAAACGCCGCTGGTTCTTCAACGGCTGTATGCTCCTCGCCTGCATTATCCCCATATTCCTCTGCATTTACTACTCCTACACCTGGGATTTCCAGCCCCAGGGAAGATACCTCATGCCCATGCTTCCCGCCTTCATGTTTTTCGTAACCCTGGGCATCCGCAAGCTTGCCTTCCTCCTCCAGGAGCTGGCAGACAGGCTTAAGCTGCGCACCCTTGCCGAAAAACTCCCTGCCATCCTCACCGCATGCATCATCTTCTTTACCGCAGCCGCCCTCCTCTACTCCGTCCTGCGCGTCGTAGTCCCTCACTACCTCGCAGGCTGACCGTCCGGAACAGGCACGGCCGCCGCCGAGGGCCGGAAGGATGTGCAGCGCGGGCTTTAGTGGCAGCAGGGGCAGGTTTCACAGAGGGCGGAATTATTTCCCCCTACTCTGATTTAATACGCTGAATCAATGGCTCCTTCCCACAGTATCTGACCGCCCACACAGAAAACACCATCTGAATTACCAGCAGCAGCGCCGCAAACACAAACACCGGCACAAAAGGGAAATGGAATACCAGCTTCCCGAAGGTGCCCAGCTGGTCAAAGATCCTGCACAGCGTCCAGCCGGCCGCCGTTCCCAGTGTCAGGGTAATCAGGAGCGTTCCCGCCACATAGAAAAAGCACTCCGCCTTCAGCATGGCGGAAAGCTGCCCGCCGCTCATTCCCACGGACTGCAGGATACCAAACTCCTGCCTGCGCGTCACCACATTGGTAAGTAGTGTATTCACCAGATTCAGGATACCGAACAGTGCAATGAATACAACCAGCCCATACAGCGGAAGTTTGATCTGTTCCATGCTTTTTACCATCTGATGCCTGATATCACTCAGGAAATTTATTTCCACATGGTCCCAATCCTCCATCATATCAATAACCGCTTCTTCGATCTGCACTTCCTTATCCGGTTCGCCTTCCACCATATAATGCGTATTGAAATTATCCACCGATTCCTTCAGCAAAGGAAGCAGGGCATCCGGCACATAAAAGAAAGGGACGTCTATTCCCACATGGGGTGATTCAACCAGCCCCATAACCTTTAATTCCACAGTCGTTCCCTGATCCGTTTTCACCTGTATCACATCCCCCAGCTGAGGCTGATAGCCGTAAAAACGGTACATCAGCTTCTCCGAATCACCTGCCAGAACCCCATGCTCCTTCACCAGGATATCATAATCTATCGTCCCTTCCAGAAGCATGTCGGAATACTTCTCCATCTGTGCCCTGCTCAGGCCGATATTCCGGAAGGAAAGTGTATCCGGATTCTCCCTGGCGTAATCGTTCATCCTGGGAAAAATAAAATCCGATTTACAGCCGCGGAAAACAGCCACATCCGTTACTCCGTCAATTTGTGACAGTTCCCTAAACATTTCATCATCCAGCGGATTGTCCTGTTCTATTTTTGTATAATATTCCGTAGCGCTATCCGCATCAATCTCCTGTGCCCCATTGTCCCCCTGTTCCAGTTCTATGTGGACGCAGCCCACACCAAAGCCTGCTCTTGCCATGGCATCCGCATCCACGGAATTCAGGTAGGAGGCCGCGCACATCAGCAGAATCCCGGTAAATCCCAGAGAGCAGAGCGTGAGCGCCGCCTTTCTTCTGTTTCTGCCAAAATTGAGAAACGCCAGGCCGACAGGCGTGATCCTTCTTTGTTTTCTTTCCTTATTCCGGACCGCCCCGCCTGTAGATACCTCATTGATTCTGACGGCTTCCACCGGAGATACCGAAGAAGCGATTTTTAACGGGGTACGGATAGAAATCATTACAGCGGCCTCTGTCAGTACGGCAATCACTGCCATGCAGGGAATGGAAATACTCCATTTCCATCCCCCCGGTTCCAGCAGGAATCCCAGAAGGCTTCCCAACAGAATTCCCACCGGAATGGCAATACCTGAAACAAACAGGCCTTCCCTGCGCACCAGCTTTTTTATCTGTCTTCTTGTTGTCCCAATGACCCGGAGCCTGCCGTATTCCTGCGTTTTGGCCACCACAGAAATATAAAACAGGCTGTATATCACCAGCGATGTGGCGACTACAATCAGAAGGCAGCAAAAGGCTATTGCCATCACCTTTTCAATAGGCAGATCCTCTCCCATGGTAAAATATGTGGAACTGTAGAAAACCTGCTGTTCCTTCAGCCCGCAGGCCTCTGCCAGCGCCAGCGTCTTCCCCTTCAGGGCTTCCATATCGTCGCCCTCTGTGCCGCGGAGCCGAATATTCAGCGTATATCGGGGATTTCCATCAGTAACGGCATTCAGATATGCCTCGGACACAATGACCCGGTAAATCCTGGCTTCATTCTCCGTATGCATCACGCCGCTCACCGTATAATCCCGTTTCACACCGTCGCCCATATCCATATTCAGCGTCTGTCCGGTCTGTATCGGAAGCCCCAGATGCTCCAGGCATCCGCTTTCCACAATAATTTCATTCTCAGTCTCAGGCCAGCTGCCTTCCAGCTCCCCATAGGTCAGGAGGCTTGCCGTCTCAGCATCCACATATTCAATCGTCAGCACATAATCCCTGATCCGGGGCGTGCCCAGGCTGACTTTGACGCCGGAGCGCTCCACTTCGGGACGGTTCTTCAGTTCCTCTACCTTTTCTGCAGATAAATCCGTGAACACGGTCTGATATCTTCCCTTCAGGTAACGGTTCAACTTCGTGTTCTGGCCCAGTATTTTTAAGGACAGCGTCAGCATAAGGCAGGCACTGAAAGCGATGGTGAGAATTAAAAACAGGTTTCTTTTCTTATCCGACTTCAGGCTGTTTACCGCCAGCCTTTTGATAATGCCAGTATTCAGATTCCGGAACATCACACCACCCCCTGCTGCTTTTCAACGATTCTGCCGTCTTCAATCCGCACTATCCGATGGGAAAGCTGGGCAATTTCGTTGTTATGGGTAATCATGACCACCGTCTGATTGAACTGTTCGCTCGTCATTTTTAAAAGTCCCAGCACATCGGCGCTGGTACGGCTGTCCAGGTTCCCGGTAGGCTCGTCTGCAAGCACGATGGCCGGCTTGGTTATCAGCGCCCTGGCAATCGCCACTCTCTGCTGCTGCCCCCCGGAAAGATTATTCGGCATGCTGTTCAGCTTTTCCCTCAGGGAAAGCATATCCACAATCCTGTCAAACAAAGGCATATCCACCGATTCTCCGTCCAGCTCCACAGGCAGTACAATGTTTTCATATACATTCAGAATCGGAACCAGATTATAGTTCTGGAAAATGAAACCGATGTTCCTCCTCCGGAAAATTGTGAGCTGCTCGTCATTCATTTCCGCCAGCTCCTTTCCCCGTACTTTCACGCTGCCTGAGGTAGGCGTATCCAGCCCTCCCATCATATGCAGCAGCGTGGACTTTCCGCTGCCGCTGGTGCCTACCACCGCCAGAAATTCCCCCTGCTCCACGGACAGGTTC
>OAVH01001234.1_pt1 | contig 14805 bp, 4 predicted proteins | sample 1495281 | NCBI WGS metagenome assembly OAVH01 (sample SAMEA2580082, study PRJEB22360) | human gut metagenome | biome: human gut; feature: human-associated habitat; material: faeces | place: Denmark | collected 2008/2010
GTAATTAAAGTGGAAGGGCAGCCCTACGTGCTGCTGCAGCTGGAACCGTTGATGAATTAACGGTTCTTTTATTTTGTAGAACAATTTCCATGTGGGCTCATATACTAGAATGTATAAGAAATGAATCGCTTATATGAAGAAGGAGGATAAAGATGAGCAAACGCTTATGGAACGTCTTTTACCGCATGCTGCCTGTCAGCCTTCTGGAAACGGCACAGCCGTGCATAGAAAATGCGAGCATGGATATTGTCATAGAGGAGAGAATGCGCGAGGGTAGTGCAAAAGAGATGTGCAAAATGCGGCATATCAAGGTTTGTCATTCCCAAAACGAATGCTGCTATTATGATGTACCCATCGATCCAGCTACCGGTATTGGAAAAATCACGATTTCCGATATTCAGGCAGTTCAGCATGTCATTGTACAGACAGATGAAAGCGGACAGCAGATGATCAACGGGGATGAGGTGGATATCACCTATATGGTGGACGAGGAGGTCATGCAGGAGGACTATGCCAGCGTGATCTTCACAAGTACGACCTCACATCGCAGTGTCCGTATTATCAATCAGCAGCTGAGTGAGACACAGCTGCATGTTGTTAAGAAGCTGGTGGATATGAATGGAGATCCTTTAGAATTTCAGGAGGACATGGCATTTACCCTGCACGTTATGCAGCATGGAACAGAGCACTGCGTAACCCTGGATGCGTCCAATGACTTTCAGGAAACCATCTGTGACCTGCAGCCAGGCTATACTATGGTGGAAGAAAGCGGCTGTACAGGATATGTGACCCGCTGGAGATTCAATGATGAAGGGGAAACCTCAGACGGCCGCTTTGATCTGCTGCCGCAAGAGAACGAGCTTGTCATGATCAATGAGCTGCGTGCGGATACTTCCATGAAAATTGAAAAGTATATCCGTATGGAGAACGGCCATCTGTGCAAGCCGGGCTGTGGTGAGGTATATCAGGTGCGTATTATATCCGATAGTGATGACCGCCTGATTGAGCTGAGCGAGGACAATGATTATTGTGCCGTATTATGCGGATTGCTGCCGGGATATTATGATATCAGTGAGCTTCGTGATCCGATGGAAGCAGAGCCTGTCTATATCGTCAACGGACAGGAGGAGCGCTGCTATGCCAATGTGGAGCTGAACGACTGTGAGCAGGCATCTGTCATGATTATTAACGGAAATGAAAATCCTTGCTTTTGTGAGGACCTGCAGTCTCCGCTTCGTATCTGTAAATTTATCCGCGGCTGTGATGGAACGATTTCTAAGCCATCAAAGGATTTGCAGTTTACGGTCATGCTGAGCGGCTGTGGCAGGAAGGAAGCCTTTAATCTGAATGCGGGCAATAATTTCTGTGTGGATATCGCCAATTTATGTAATGGAGAATATGTCATTGAGGAAGTAAGCTGCAATACAGATTATACGACCAGCTATATCATCAACGGGGGAAGAGAAAGTACAAGCGCCTGTGTGCGGATCAATGGGGATTCTGCATTCTGCGTATCCGTAATCAATGAGGAACGCAATGCTGGAACCGTAAGCATCTGCAAATATGTGCGTAATGAGTTTGGAGATTTGATCAAGCCGCAGAAGCATCAGTGCTTTACGGTGACACTGAGCTCCTATTTCTGCAAACGCACCTTTGAATTAAATGCCGGTAACGACTGGTGTGTGTGCTTTGATGATTTACGTTTTGGAAGCTATGAGGTACGCGAGGATACACCGTGTGCATATGAGGTCAGCTATCAGGTCAACTGCAGCAAAGAAAGTAAGGCAGCACGCTTTGTCGTCGATGACTGCTGTGAAAATGAAATCCGCATTATCAACAGTGTTGCGAAGAGCAGCTGCGGAATTTTGAAAATTTGTAAATTTGAGGAAACACGTAGTGGCGAGCTGGTAAAGCCGGGCCGTGATGAGGAATTTGAGGTCTGTGTGGAAAGCACCTGCTTTAGGGAAACGTATGTGCTAAAGGCAGGCAATAACTGGTGCGTCATGCTGGAAGGACTGATAGAGGGGGAATACAGCATAACGGAGCTGGATAGCTTTGACTATGATGTGTCCTATCTCGTCAATCAGCAGGAGCAGTGCGATGCTATTGTCTGTATGGATGGCAGCAATCAAGAGGTCAGCATTATCAACCGCCGCAAAAATAACGGTATGCTGAAGCTGCGCGGAGTTGTACGCTGCTGCAATGGAGAACTGCAGCGCCCGTCCCGCGGTATGCTGCTGGATATTCTGGTAGAGGGAAGAGAGTGCAGTGAGCATGTGTGTCTGCGTGCGGAAAACAACTGGTGTGTTATCCTGGATTATCTGCCGCAGGGCCGCTACCGCATTGTCCAAAAGGATAATCTTGGCTTCCGTGTCAGCTATATGATTGATGGAAACGAGGAAAGCTTTGGTAATGTGGAGCTAGGTCAGTGTGATGTGGAAGTGCTAATCGTGAATCAGGAAAGCGATTGTACGGGTACGGTGCGCGTTACCAAGTATCTTGAGGATGAGCGCGGTAATCTGTTCATGCCATGTCCACAGGATGAATTCCGCTTCCTGTTACAGGGACAGGGCTTCAGTCGTACCTATCGTCTGTGCGCACGTAATGATTTCTGTGTGTATTTTGATGATCTGCTGGAAGGAAGCTATGAAATCAGCGAGGTTGATGAAAACTGGAATGTCCGCTACCGCGTTAATGGGGAGTGCGTCGATAAGGCATGCTTTACACTGGGCTGTGAGGATGCATACATTGATATCATCAACAGCGAGCAGCAGTGTGGAAGTGTAACGATTGAAAAGCGGATACGCGATGGCAACCGGCTCGTCATGCCGGATGAGGATGCAATATACCGGGTTCTTCTCAAGGGGAAAAACTGCCATGAGGTATATGAGCTGCATGCGGGCAATGACTTCTGTATTTGTTTAAACAATCTTGCCAACCAGCATTATGAGCTGCGCGAGCTTGGCAGCGGCAGACATGTGTATGATATCAATGGAGAGCTGCATGATGCATGTTATTTCCTTTATGAGGGAGAAAGCATGCATATCACCGTGATCAATGAGGAAATGCGCTATGGCTGTATGCTGCTGGAGAAGCGGATTGCGAATCGTGACGGTAATCTGCATATGCCATCACACGAGGAGAGCTTCTGTGCCATTGTGGAAGGTGAAACGTGTACACAGAAGGTGGAGCTGAACAGCGAAAATGATTTCTGCGTCCGCCTGTACGATTTGCCGCAGGGACATTATGAGGTTCGTGAAAGTCCGTGTGAGGGCTATGCGGTCAGCTGGCTGATCAATGAGCTGCCATGTGCGTCAGCCGTCGTGGATGTGTGTGATGAGGATATCCATATCACCATGATCAATACACCGAGTCCAAAGGGCTGCATCTGTGTGAACGCCGTAGTCGAAGAGGATGGCATGTGCCGGGAATTGTGTGCGGATGAGGAAGTCCGTGTGGAAATTGTCAGCGAGCATAGCAAGGAAACGCTCTGTCTGAACAGCTGCAATGCATTTACGGACTGCTTGAAGCATCTGTTGCCGGGTTCCTATACGCTGCGTGTACTCAACCAGGGGGCTGTGCGCTTTGAAATTGAGGAGTGTGTATTTGAGGATGTCGTCTGTATTGAATTGAATGGGGAATGCGTGAATGTATGTGCGGTAATCAAACGCATGCACCGCGGGAATATCACCGTCACCAAATGCATGGAAAATGCCTTCGGTGAGCGCAGTCGTCCGGATCAACATGACACCTTCCGCATCGAGCTTCTGCACGATAAGGAAACACAGGAATGCATCCTGAGCAGGGAGAATGACTGGACGGCAGTCTTTACCCAGCAGGCGTGTGGAGCATATGAAATCCGTGAGCCTGGCAATCATGAGGTTCGTTATCAGATCAATGAACAGTGCCCGTCGGATTGCGGCTATTTCGAGGTCGGAAAAGAGGATGTGAGCATCGTTGTTCTGAATGCCAGTGAAACGATGGCGAAGCTGCATCTGGAGGCAGTGGTGAAAAACTGCGAGGATGATTTGGTACAGCCGCATAAGGATATGGTCTTCCACATGCGGGTAAAGGGAAAGCATATTGATAAGACCTTTGTGTTAAACGAGCGAAACCAATGGCATCAGATGGAAGAGCTTCCGCAGGGGGAATACCAGGTGATGCAACGAGAGGAAGCAGCGTTTAAGGAGCTGTATTATCTGGTGGATGATGCACGGGAGTGCACAGCGGATATCGTCTTAAAAAATGATGTCCATGTCCAGTCCGTCAATGTGATGAAGTGCGCGATGGGCAGTATCACCCTGTCCAAATATGTACGAGATGCCTCCTGCGGCTGTCTGAAAAAACCACAGCAGGAGGATGAGTATGAGGTGGATGTACGAGGGGAAGCATTCCATCAGATCATCACCCTGAATTCCTGCAACCGCTGGAAGGAAACGCTTCGCAATCTTCCTTTGGGCATGTATGAGCTGCGTGAGCTGAATGCAGAGGGTACTGTGTGTTATATTATCAACGGAGGAAAGGAATCACAGAGTGCGCTGATCAATGTGTGTGAGGAACATGTGGATGTCAAGGTCATCAATGAGGAAGCGCAGACAAGAAACGGCAGTATTGAGCTGTGTAAGCTGATCCGGGATACAGAGGGGTGTTATTGTTATCCGCAGGAGCAGGACAGCTTCTGGATCCGTATCAAGGGAGAAGAGGAAACAAGCAGAGTTCTTCTGAATTACGCAAATCATTTCTATGCCAGTGTCCGCAATCTGAAGGATGGCTGGTATGAGGTCATGGAGGAACGTGAGCAAAAGGGCGTACAGTATGTTGTCAACAATGCGGCGCCGCTGGCCAGGGGAATCGTTCATGTCATGCAGAATGCCAATACGGTGAATATCATCAATCCGCAGGGGGCAGGAAATACCGGAAGCATCACTTTGAGCAAGTATATTGAGGATGCACAGGGACTGCTGAACAGACCGGTGCAGGGAAGCTATCGCATTCATGTATCCTCTCCGGGATATAATGAAATCTATACGCTGTCTGATCGTAACGGCTTTACGGAAACGATCGGCCCGCTGCCGAATGGAACGTATGTGGTTGACGAGCTGGATCATGATGATGTCTCCTATATCATCGACGGCGGTACGCAGGTAGACCGTGCCATTGTAGTTGTAGAGCACAGTGGGCATCAGGTGCAGATTATCAATCAGGAGCAGATACAGGACAGCGGCAGTATCACGATGGCGAAGTATATCCGCCAGGATGGTATGCTGATGCGTCCGCACAGGGATGCCTCCTATGTCTTTCATATTTCCGGACCATCCTATAACCAGCTGGTTACACTGGATGCGTCCAATCGCTGGATGTGTATGCTTTCAGATTTAAAGGCGGGCGATTATGTCATCAGTGAAACGACTACCACAGATGCGGTCAGCTTTATTATCAACGGGGGAAATGAAGTGGATCGCGGAATCGTACATGTCGCAGGCAGCGGCAGTACGGTGCAGATCATCGATACGCCGCAAAGCAGTGCCTCAGGCAGCATTCAGCTGGATAAATATATGCGACGCAATCAGGATTTGGTGCGTCCGGATGAGGATTTTGTATCCCGTGTACACATTTCCCGTCCGGGCTACAATGAGGTGTTTGTACTGAACCGGGAAAACAACTGGTCTTTAAGGGTCGATGATCTTGCGGACGGTGTGTACGTCGTGGATGAGGTTGACGACCAGCATGATGTGAGCTATATCGTCAACGGTGCAAGTGAGGTCAACAGTGCAATCGTCAATGTGGAGGCAAACAGCAATACGGTACAGATTATCAATACCGTCCGGGAAGCCTTTGGCAGTATCCGCATCGAAAAGTTTATGCGCGGCGAGGGTGGAAAGCTGACGCGTCCTACAGCGGATTTTGTGACCCGTGTGCATGTTTCCAAGCCAGGCTATAATGAGGTGTTCACGCTGAATGCAGCCAATGACTGGAGCATCGTACTCAAGGATCTGATGGATGGCTGGTATGTGATTGATGAGGTTGACAGTGATGATCAGGTGACCTATATTATCAACGGCGGCAGCGAGGTGGCAAACGGTATCGTGCATGTCGAAAAGAATGCCAATGAGGTACGCATGATCGATGCCACAGCAGGCAGCGGCGGTGCAATCACCTTGTCCAAATTCATCCGCAATGCCAGCGGACAACTGGTTCTGCCATCCGATACCCAGCGCTTTGTCGTTGCTTTGAGCGGTGCGGATATGCAGACCAATGTTGTGCTGCAAAAGAATAACAACTGGAAAAGCACCCTGCGCAATCTGGCAGCGGGAACCTATCAGGTAAAGGAGCTGGAGGTCTCCGGCTTCGATGTGACGTATATCGTGAACGATGCACAGGAAAGCTCCTCTGCTACCGTGCAGGTACAGGGGGATGCCCATAATGTCAGCATTATCAATGCACTGAAAAGCAGCTATGGAAAGCTGGAAATCACGAAATTTATCAAACAGGCAAACGGAACGCTGATCCGCCCGGCGGATGGAGACCACTATACCGTTGAAATCTATAACATGACAACGATGCGCAGGGTTGATCTGAATTTCGGCAATTCCTTCACCTATGTGGTCAATGATCTGCCAAAGGGAACCTACAGCATACGCGAAATCAATAATACACAGTTTATCACCACCTACCGTGTCAACGGCGGAGCGGAAACCGACAGTGCGACGGTAACCATGGGGGATGCCGCCAGCAATGTAGTAGAGGTTATCAATGAGCTGATCGTCAATCGCAGCACGATTGAGGTATTCAAGTATATGCTGGATGATGACGGCAACTATCTGCCGCCGAGCGCACCGGATACGTACCAGTTCCGCATTACGGGGGAAGGCATCGATCAGGTATATGATCTGACGGTTGATAACAGCTGGCATCAGTCACTGAACACCTATCCAAGCGGCACCTATCAGGTACAGGAGATCGGATCTTCCTATCCGATACAGTATCTGGTCAATTCACCGGAGCTGGTGGATGAGGCGAAGTTTACCGTTCTGCCGGGTACCACCATGGTCATCGGTATTATCAACCGTACCGGCGGTGTACAAAACGGTACGATGAAGCTGACCAAGCAGCTGCGCAATGCACAGGGGGAGCTGCAGCGTCCAGCGGACACACAGTCCTATGTCATGCAGGTGACATCGGATACCTTCAACCGTTTCGTAACACTCGATAAGGATAACGATTTCATTGAGCAGCTGGAAAACCTGCCGTATGGAACCTATCAGATACGGGAAACCAGCGGAAGGGGAAGTGTCAGCTTTATCATCAATCAAGAAGCGGAAACCGAGCAGGGCATACTGAAAATCGAAAGCGGCATGGCGAATACGGTCGATATCATAAATACGGAATCGCAGCCGTTTTATCGCAGTGATGCGGCAAATACCGTGAAAATTGTAATAGAATAAGGAACAGAAAAGACCTTGAAAACAGGTCTTTTCTTACATTTTATATACATTTTCTTTCATGGAGTGAAAATAAGCGATGCAAACTTTTCAATTCCCAAAATAATTACAAAATTCCCTTGAAATCCAACGAAAAATTGCTTAAAAATCCTAGTAAAATCAAAGATAAAGTTTTATAATAGAGAAGTAAGTTATGCAAGGAGGAAAACAAATGACTAAGAAATTTATGTCAATGGACGGTAATACTGCAGCCGCACATTGTGCGTACGCGTTTACCGAGCTATCTGCGATCTACCCGATCACACCGTCTTCACCTATGGCTGAAGTTGTGGATCAGTGGGCTACACAGGGTCGCAAGAATATTTTTGACAGTGTTGTAAAGGTTGCTGAGCTTCAGTCTGAAGGCGGGGCAGCTGGTGCAGTACATGGTGCTTTACAGGCAGGATCTCTGGCTACAACCTTCACGGCTTCCCAGGGTCTGCTGCTGATGATTCCAAACATCTATAAGATGGTTGGTGAGTGTCTGCCAGGCGTTATCCACGTTGCAGCACGTGCACTTGCTACAAGAGCACTGAACATCTTCGGTGACCATGAGGATGTATATGCATGCCGCCAGACAGGCGTATGTATGCTGGCTTCTCACTCTGTACAGGAGGCTATGGACCTGGCTGGTGTTGCACACCTGTCCGCAATCAAGGGGTCTGTACCATTCATGCACTTCTTTGACGGATTCCGTACATCTCACGAAATTCAGAAAATCGAAGTAATGGATACAGAAGTATTCAAGGATTTGATTGACAAGGAAGCACTTGCTAAATTCCGCAAGAACGCTTTAAACCCTCACACAAACCCGGTAACCCGCGGTGGTGCTGAGAATGATGATATCTTCTTCCAGGGTGTGGAAGCAAGAAACAAGCACTTCGATGCAATTCCTGACATCGTTGCTGACTACATGAAAAAAATCAGTGAAATCACTGGTCGTGAATATGCACCATTCACTTACTATGGTGCAAGTGATGCAGAACGTGTAATCGTTGCTATGGGCTCTGTAACAGAGGCTGCAAAAGAAGCAATCGATGCATTGACTGCTGCCGGAGAAAAGGTTGGTATGATCAAGGTTCACCTGTACCGTCCATTCTCTGTGAAATACCTGCTGGCTGTACTGCCTGAAACAGTTAAGAAAATTGCTGTTCTGGACCGTACGAAGGAAACAGGCTCCATGGGAGAACCTCTGTACCTGGACATTCTGTCTGCTCTGAAGGACAAGGACATCGAAATCATCGGTGGACGTTACGGTATGGGTTCCAAGGATACACAGCCTTACCACATCAAAGCTGTCTTTGATGAACTGAAAAAGGATGAAATGAAGAACAGCTTTACAATCGGTATCGTTGACGACGTTACCAACCTGAGCCTGGAAGCAGATTCCAACTTCCACGTTCCTGCTGACTACACTTCTTGCTTATTCTGGGGACTGGGATCAGACGGTACGGTTTCTGCAAACAAATCCACTGTCAAGATTATCGGTGACAATACTGATCAGTATGCACAGGCTTACTTTGCATATGACTCTAAAAAAGCCGGTGGTGTTACCCGTTCTCATCTGCGCTTTGGAAACTCTCCAATCCGTTCTACTTACTATATTGGCAATGCAGACTTCATTTCCTGCTCACTGGATGCTTACATGTTCAAATATGACATGGCAAAGGATATCAAGGAAGGCGGAAGCTTCCTGCTGAATACAACCTTCTCCAAGGAAGAAATCGTTGAGCACATGCCAAACCGTATGAAGGCTCAGCTTGCGAAAAAGCATGCGAAGTTCTACATCATCAATGCAACTAAGATCGCTCAGGAAATCGGAATGGGACGTAGAACCAATACGATTCTGCAGTCTGCATTCTTTGCACTGAATGAGCAGATCATGCCATACGATACAGCTGTTGAGCTGATGAAGGCAGCAGCTAAGAAATCCTACTCTAAGAAGGGTGATGCTGTTGTACAGCTGAACTACAAGGCAATCGATGCCGGTAAAGCAGGTATTGAAGAAATCGCGGTAGATGCAGCTTGGGCTGATCTTCCTTACGATTCCAGCCGTAAGCTGACAGGCGATGAATACTTCGACAACCATGTTGCAGTAATCAACGGTCTGGAAGGATACGATATGCCGGTAAGTGCATTTGCCGGAGACTTCCTGCTGGATGGTTCTATCCGTAACAATGTAGCATTTGAAGAAAAACGTACCATTGCAGTTCAGGTACCAACATGGCATCCTGAAAACTGTATCCAGTGCGGTATCTGTAGCTTTGTATGTCCGCATGCAACGATTCGTCCATTCCTGTTAACAGAGGAAGAGGTAGCTGCAGCACCAATGGAATTTGAAACGATTACACCAATGGGTAAGGGTGTTGAAAACCTGAAATACCGTATCCAGGTTACTCCTGCAAACTGTGTAGGCTGTGGTCTTTGTGCGGTTGAATGTCCAGGTAAAGCCGGAAACAAGGCTCTGGAAATGGTTGACATCAACGAAAAGCTTGGTGAGGAACCATTGGCAGATTACCTGTTCAAGCATACAGAATACAAATCTGAGTTCTTCCCAACTGATACAGTTAAGGGATCTCAGTTCCTGATGCCTTACTTTGAAGTAAGCGGATCTTGTCCTGGATGTGGAGAAACTCCATATTACAAGCTGGTTTCTCAGCTGTTTGGACGTGACATGCTGATCGCCAATGCAACAGGATGCTCTATGATCTACTGTTCTTCTACTCCATCTACTCCGTTTGTAAATGACAAAAATGGAGAAGGTGTTGCCTGGGCAAACTCCCTGTTCGAGGACAATGCAGAATTCGGATACGGTATGGCTCTGGCACAGAACTATAAAGAATCAAGAATCCTGAAGACTATGGAGGACAACATGGAAGCTGTTGAGCCTGCTCTGAAGGATGCATTTGCAAAATATCTGGAAGTACACGGTGACCGTGATGCAGAAAGAGAAATCGCACCGACCATCAAGGAGCTTGCTGCAAAATCTGATATCGCTATGGTAAAAGAGCTGGCAGACGTTGACCTGATTTCCAAATCTATCTGGATCGTCGGTGGTGACGGATGGGCTTATGACATCGGTTACGGCGGATTAGACCACGTATTGGCAAACGACCTGAACGTAAACGTTCTGGTTCTGGATACTGAGGTTTACTCCAACACTGGTGGACAGTCTTCCAAATCCAGCCAGGCTGCATCTATCGCCAAGTTCGCTGCAGGTGGTAAAACAACTGCGAAGAAAGACCTGGGACAGATCGCAATGGCATACGGACACGTTTATGTAGCATCCATCTCTATGGGCGCTAACAAGAACCAGACGCTGAAAGCAATCAAGGAAGCAGAAAGCTATGATGGACCATCTCTGATCCTGGCTTACTCTCCATGTGCTGAGCATGGTATCAAGGGCGGTCTTGCGAACCACCAGAGAACACAGGCAAAAGCTGTTGAGTGCGGATACTTCGATCTGTACCGTTATGATCCAAGAAAAGAAACTCCTCTTACAATCGACTCCAAGGAGCCGGATTACGAGAAGATGCTGGACTTCATGATGACGGAAACACGTTACAGCCAGCTGCCTAAGGTAAAAGGTGAAACAGCATACGAAATGTTTGAGAAAACAAAGAAGGATGCTATGAAGCGTCATAAGAGATTACTTGCAATCGCAAAAGAAGAAATGTAAGAAATCATAAATAAAAGGATTGGATACGTCCAGTCCTTTTTTTCAAAAGAAAGAAGGGATGCTGAATGAAACTGCCTTTTCAGGATAAAGAAGTGATCCGTTCCATACGGCCCTGGATTTACCTGAGCACTTATATTCTTCTATTGGGATTTTTCCTGCTTCATGTATCTGATTTGAAAAACGGATTTGACTTCGTATTGTCTGTATTCCGTTCACTGCTGTATGCGATTGTCTTTGCCTATGTGCTGAACCTTCCGATGAAGCATATTGAAAGCTTTCTCATACGGCATACAAAAAAGGATTCCTTTCTGCAGAAAAGGAAGCGTGTTATTTCCATGCTGCTAACCTTTCTGCTAGCTTTGATCCTGATTATTCTCATCGGAAGCATTATTCTGCCAAGTATCATAGATTCTCTGATTTCCCTAATGGAAAATCTGACATCCTTTTTTACGAATATTGTAAAAAATATTGACGGTGTGCTGGCATATTTTCATATTGATTACCGGATTGAGGATATCACACAGGTAGAGCAGTTTATACAAATGCCATGGGAGAAAATCGTAACCAATGTAATCAATCTGTTATCCGGCAGTGCCAGCGGCATTCTGTCGAGTGCAACCGGCTTTGTATCCAGCTTTGCGGTTGGATTTACCGGCTTTATGTTCTCCCTGTATCTGCTGAGTGGAAAGGAAAACTTCATCCGTCAGATGCGTAAGGTCACCGCTGCATTTTTCGGATTTGATAATTCTTCTACCATTTTCCACTATGCATCCCGGGTAAATCGCATTTTTTCCAGCTTTATTGGCGGTCAGCTAACAGAGGCATGTATATTATGGGTACTGTATTACGTATTCATGCGCCTGTTTCAATTTCCGTATCCGGAGCTGATCTGTACACTGATTGCGGTCTGCTCACTGGTGCCTGTCTTTGGCTCCATGTTTGCGATGAGTGTGGGCGCTATTATGATGCTGTCAAAGGATCCCCTGCAAAGTGTGTGGTTTATCGTATTCTATCAGGTACTCAGCTATTTTGAGGATAATGTCATTTATCCGCGTGTGGTTGGAAATTCTGTCGGACTTCCCGGCCTCTGGGTGCTGTTAAGCATCTTTGTATTCGGTGATCTGTGGGGTGTATTTGGCATGGTTATGGCGGTACCGACAACTGCCTGTCTCTATGTATTCTTTACAGAATTTGTGAACAACCGCCTGCGGAAACAGAAGCTGATTGTCACGGAGGATGCTGTATACAGGGATGAGAAAGGTATAGATTCTGAATAGGTTAAGATTTCTAAAATCTAAGGCGGTTTTCATCTCACTTCCGTCATATAAAAGGTAGGAATTTTTTGCGGTATCTGCTATAATTACATCAGTTTGAAAGTCAGGTGACACAGTGGCAAAACGAAGAAATAAAAAAAGAGGGCTCAATCCGATCCGTCTACTGATGATCGTTGCCATGGAATTTCTGGTCATACTGGGCCTGCTGATCATATGTGTGAAGGTATTCCCGGATAATCCGATTCTGGCACCTCTGCTCAGTAAAAAGGCGGAGCCGCCTGTTGTTGTGTTGGATGCCGGACATGGAGGCTATGATGCAGGCAGTACCTATGAGAATATATATGAAAAGGATGTGACGCTGGCTCTGGTAAAGGATATTGGAACGCGTCTGGAAGCTAACGGCTATCCAGTTGTTTACACAAGAGACAGTGATGAGGTACCATGGCCGGGCAATGAGGTAGAGGATCTTACCGAACGGGTTCGTATATCCAATGAAAGCGGCGCAAAGCTTTTTGTTTCCATACATACGAATGCAGCAGAAGTCGTGAACGGCTCCTATGGCTATGAAATCTGGGGAAAGATGAAGGAAGACACGGTTGTCTCTCTTTCAAAGAACATCTTGACGGAGCTGGATACCCTGGGGTATTCACAAAATCGTGGATTAAAGGATCAGGATCTTTCTCCGATTCAGGTGCTTCAGAATAATAAGCTTCCTTCCATTCTGATAGAAACCGGCTTTCTGGCAAGTGAAAATGACCGTCTCTATCTGATGGATGAGACAAAGCGTAAGGTGTTTGCGGATAAAATTGCAGATGGTATCATGAAAACACTGGCAGAGGAAGAAAAATAAGCAGCAATCCACGATACATGGAGTAATTCCGGTATTCGTGGATTGCTTTTATTGTGAAAATTCGTCATACTATAGATAGAGGAGGGATGGAAAATGAATAAAGAACAATTTGCGGAAAAAATCATCCGGCTGCGGAAAAAGAAGGGGTATACGCAGGCACAGCTGGCAGAGCTACTGAATGTCAGCAACAAGGCGGTGTCGCGCTGGGAGACGGCTGAGGGCTATCCGGATATTACCCTACTGAAGCCGTTGAGTGAGGCACTGGGAGTTAGCTGTGATGAGCTGCTTGGTGATTCTGAAAGCTACAGTGATCTGTCCCGGTATGATTTACAGCGGTATCTGCCATATGCACTGACACTCCTTGCGCTTCTTTTGTACTATATATTTCTGAAGCTTCAAATTTCTCAGTTTTTAGCATTTGCGGCATTTTTAGGAATGACAGTATTCAGCTTTGTGCTGATGATTCAGCATACAGATAAAAAGGGACTTCCTGCACTGACGCGCTGGAATCTGCTGCTAGTATATTTCCCGCTTACATCCTTTTTGCAGTTCCTGTATCTGCTGTATGTGATTACACAATTTGGTGTAACGAATATATTGGAAATGATGGCAGCATCTTCTATGGAACAGTTGGACCCTATCAATTTTCTGAATGGATTTGGCACAGGGCTTCGGATATATCTATTGATATATGTACTGGTCTTTATCCTGCTTCTGTTTGTTTATATCTGTTTAAGGCACCAGTTCATCATGCGCTATGATATCAGCTGGAGAGGCCTGCAGAAAAAGCTGTATACAAAGCAGCAGGAGGAACAGCGGTTTCTGTTTCGCAAATGGACGGAAAAGGGGGAGCGAATCCTTCGTATACTGCTGCCACTGGCTGCCATTGTGACACTGACTGTGATTTTTGCATACCTGTATCGGGAATACCGGCTTCTGATTGAACAATTTGAGCATACTATTCCACCGGATTATGGTGCTAACGATTATGCGCTTATGGTATCAAAGGAGCTGTTGAACAGCTTACAAGGAAAGCTGCTGTTACTGCTGCTAGCTTCCTGTCTATTGCAGGGACTTGCGGCAGTGAAAAGCAAACGGGCGCTGCATTATATCGGAAACATCTGCGGATTCTTTATGTATATGGTGATTACGATTTTCTTCACCGGTATTGTAGATCGTTATTTTATAAAGCTGCCATTTGTATTTGTAATTCCGGCAGGACTGCTGTTGATCCTGTGGTATTGCCGGGAGCTGATACGAAAAAATGTTAAAAAAAGACAGAAAACGGTATAAATAAAAAGACATATTTTAGGTTCTTTCCAGCTTTAGGTACATATGAGGAAAGAAGATGCAAAAGGATTGTGAAAGATCGATAAGCTTGTATCTTGATTCTCATATACCGGAGTCAAGAAAGAACCTGTTTTTGTGGTGATATGCCTTGTTTAAAAAGGAATGGCGGTGTCTATACGGAAATCTCTTATTGAATAATCATTGCTTATCGGTATCATTTCATAAATAACA